>Ga0209536_100007640_pt1 | contig 16376 bp, 16 predicted proteins | sample DeeMarSeWOR28_12_FD_187461 | JGI IMG/M metagenome (GOLD analysis project Ga0209536, IMG submission 187461) | Marine sediment microbial communities from White Oak River estuary, North Carolina - WOR-2-8_12 (SPAdes) (version 2) | ecosystem: Environmental > Aquatic > Marine > Intertidal zone >... | reverse complement strand
CTTATAGTGGATATTCTGATGTAGAGTTATCATTTATACCAGAAATTGATTATACTTCTTTAAATGACAGCTGGTATAACCCAAAAGTTAACATGTTGATAATTTCACCAAATGAAACTGACTTTATCAATGCGTTAAAACCATTAAGAGACTGGAAAAATGATAAGGGCGTTAAAACTATAATATTGAGCAATTTTTCTTTGTATGAGGGGGTAGACACTCAAGAAAAGATAAGAAATATGATTAAATCTTACTACGAAAAAGAAGATGTACAATGGGTACTATTAGCGGGAGATGCTCAATCGGATAAAATCCCAATTAGAAATGTTTTTAATCCGGATGTATTGAGATGGGGAGAGGGGGCAAATGAACTAGTTGGGAATGAAAATTATAAACCTACAGATTATTATTATGCTGATCTCACTGGGAGTTGGGATAATGATGGCGATGGTGATTATGGTGAAGCACCACAAGATAACACATTTGGATTGGATGAAATTTCTTGGGACCCCGAAGTTTATGTTGGTCGACTGCCAGCAAGCGACGCCAGTGAACTTGAACTCCTGGTAAACAAAACTGTAAGATATGAAAAGAATCCCTTGAGAGGTGAGTGGATGGGTAGAATGCTTCTTGCTGGAGGAATATCCAGCATAAATCCTCCAGAAGATGAGGCAAGATTGACTCAACATATTTGGGAGAATTATTTATTTCCAGATACAAATTTTACCCATTTATATCGTACAACAAGTAGCTTTACCCCTAATGAAGCACCTGCACCAAATGATGAGGATACTCTAACCCGAAATAATCTTCGATCACGAGTTAATACTGGCTATTCAACGATGCTCTTTGCAGGCCATGGGACTGATGCCCAATTTAGTGATGTTTTAAGTACTTATTTCACTTCTAGTGATGCTGCTATTGCTACGAATGATTATATGCCATCATTAGTTTATGTAGATGCTTGTTCAACCTCTACTTATGATGTCAACGATAATAGCATAGGAGAGACGCTAATAAAAAGGGCCTTAGGCGGTGCAATAGGGTATATTGGTGGGTTACGAACTACTTGGTACTTCCAATATGATGAAAACTTGGAAAAACTCAACCGAGGTAACGCAAAATTATTTTGGAAAGAATTTTTTCAAGAAATGAAATTTCAACAGGGGAGAGCTTTGTATGACTCTAAAGTCTCTTACCTAAACAGTAAATATTTCACTCAAGGATCAGGTTCAATCCAGAATGATTTTGAACGAAAACAACTCCTTACTTATTGCCTATTGGGCGACCCTGAAGTAGATATATATACCGCTGTACCAAAATTAGCCCAAGATCCTTTTACTGAAGATATTTATGAGGCACAATTAATTTCCCTTACTATTTCTAATGAGGATAACGTAACAATACCTTATGCTAGAATTCATTTTACTACAGCTGACGGAAAATATTATACCGCCTATGCTGACAAGAATGGAATCGCTAAAGTTAGGTTACCTGCTCAAGCTAATGAAACCTATAATGTAACAATAACAGGTCATAATTTAATTCCCTCATACTTTAACTTTACAACACTCCCGGATGATGTTTCACCTTTACTACATAGTGTGGAATACATCCCACGAAATCCCTCAACTTCAGATTCTATATATTTTAATATAAATATTTATGAAATCTGTTCAGGTGTAGAACGAGTGTTGCTACTAATTTCACAGAATGACTTTGATAGCTATTCTTATTATAGTTTATTCAATAATTTGGATGAAAATGAAAACGAGATCGTTTTAAATGTTAATAAGATGAATTCGGGAATATACTCCTTTTTCATTGTCGCTCGAGATTATGCAAATAATACGAATGTCTTTTACGGTGAAAATTTTTCATTTACCATTCCTAAACCAATAATGGAATATGTGTTCTTGGTATCTTTATTCACCATTATTGGTGTAGTCAGTGTTTCAGTTCTTCTGTTATTTAAAAATCTGCAAACTTATTCGCGAATTACTGACGGTTCGGTTAAGTAGTAGGCTCTATCGTTTAGAAAACAATCATATAACTATCATTCTCATTAGACCTAAAATCATATTCTAAGGCATGACTTAGCTTGCTCCTTTTAAATTTTGCCATTTCATAGGTAAAATTTAATTACTAGCCTATATTATTTCTATTTACTCATTACCTAATAAGAAGGTATTTACATAGGAAATAACTGTACTTATTAAATGGTAAAAACGTGGTTTTATAACCACATAAAATTATAACGATCAGTTAAGCGCCGGAAGTTAAACTCGGTCTCGTTGCGTAATAGTACTGCAATTGAAAGTTTGTGGGAAATACCAAACTGTGAGTTCGCTCACGGTCATGGGGGCCGAGGAAAATACCCGGTCCCATCCGAACCCGGAAACGCTTTTTTATGTGGTTATATACAATTAACCCCTTTCTTTTATTTAAAATTCTAGCTAAAAACAATTTTTTTATGTGATCAAATATAGGATAGATCATAAAATTAGCTCTAAATTGGAAAAATATGCCAAAAAAGTATATAGTTTTTTTAAAAACAATTGGACGCAGCTGGTTTTTAATTCTTGTTATTGTTATCGTCATTATTGCTTTTTTCAACCTTTTAGCCGCTATATGGATGGCTGTTATAACCCTAATCCTATTTTTATTATCTTATGTACCTAAGTTCATGCTCAGAAATAAATTATTTATATTTATGAAAGGATATTATAAAATTGAGGATGAGTTAATCGCTAAAAAATTCAAAAAGCCAATAAGTAAAATTAGAGAGAAAATGTTCGAGCTCTCGCAAGTCCAAGAGAAAAGAAAATGGCTCATTGTATTTTTAAACAAACAATATATTTATTATCATGAAGAAACCATTCAAGCATTCAAAGATGCCTATAATAAAGGATATAGTGAAAAAGAGATTTTGGATGCATTAAAGGATTATAAAATCACTACTCGTGCTGAAATCAAATTAATAAAAGACACTCTAGCAAAACTAAATAGACTTAGTGATAGAGATATCTCTGTAAAGGAGCATAAAGAAAAACAAAGGTTTACATAGAAGAGCCGGGATTCTAATTACTTTCTTCTTCTACCTCTTTTTGTAGCGGCAAATTCAATAATTATACCTAAGATATCTTCAGTATCCATATAGGCATACGTTAAACCTACTATTTTCCCCGTTTGTAAAACGCCGATGCCTTCTTCTTCAAATTTCTTCACCACTGCCTGTATATCCTGAACGTCATAACGAACATGGTGTAGTCCTTCTCTACCTTGATCAAGAAATTCCTTATGAATACTTTCACCATTTTCAAATTGGATTAATTCAACTTCCACATCATTAAAAAGTCGTCCAAATCCGCCATACGCGGTCCACTTCGTTTCTTTTCCTCGATATGTAATTTCCATTTCAATAGGTCCCAAAATATTGAACTTTTGGATTCCAAAGAAGGTTTCCATTATTGCTGCTTGCTTTTTAATGTCCTTATACACAAAACCTAATTGTTCCACCTTAAAATTATTTAAATCTTCTAACAGTTTATCTTCCATAATAATCCAATATACAGTTGATTTTATTATTGTTATTGGTTTGAAAAATTATTTATAGATTTCCTTGTTATGAAAAAAGAGATTTAAAAAAAAGTAAAAAAATTTGTATTTAGTCAATAACACCAAAATCTAAATCGAAGCTGAAATATTTTCGTACGGGTTTCTTTACATTCCAAACACATTTTAAGCCTTTTTCAAATTGAACAAGATCTCCTTTTGTAAATTCAATTTTTTCCCCAGTCTTAGAGTCAGTGACTTCAACATCACCATCTAAAATATAGCATGTCTCTGTATCACCGTAAGACCAATCAAATTCACTCACTTCCTTACTCCAAGTACCCCATGACTCCACATCAAGCTTTTTCAAATCTTCCTCTGTTGGGATTTTCTTTTTCATTTTCATTTTAGATCACGATTTTTAAATAATAGTTTTTCTCTAAAATACGTTATCTTTCTGATTTGCACTGCTAATAATTATATTCCTATGTTATTAAAATTTATTTTGATCTTGGTTACTTTTGGATTTATATGGGGAAAAAAGAATAAAAATCAAAAATAAGCAATTATTTCACAAATTTAATTCTGTACTATCGATTAAAAAAAGAATATTAAGTAGAATAACGATTATAATTATAATAAAAAAAGGTTAAGTTTTGGAAAAAAAAGCTCCAAAAGGTTAATCTTCTTAAAATTTCGTCTAATACAAAACAAGAGTTCGTGAGAATGCCAAAGAAGTTCATACTTAAGATCTTAACCGCAGGAGATGGTGGTGTAGGAAAAACAACACTCCTCCATAGGTATGTAGAGGGGAGGTTCTCAGCAGATACAAAAATGACGATTGGTGTTGAATTCTTTCTAAAAGAGACAGAAATTGATTCTAAACAATGCACTTTACAATTATGGGATTTTGGGGGTCAAGAACGATTTCGTTTTCTTCTTGAGAGTTACGTACTAGGTGCTAAGGGAGCGTTGCTCATGTTCGACCTTACAAGAATGATGACCTTGGAAAACCTTGAACAATGGCTTGGAATTGTCCGTAAGGGAGACCCAAACCTTCCTGTTCTTTTTATTGGTACAAAACTGGATTTGGTAGATGAGATTCAAGTTGATGATGATTATGCTCAATCATTCCTTGAGGAGTATAATTTACTTGGCTTTCTGAAAATCTCATCTCTAACTGGTGAAAATGTTGGGCGAGCATTTGAAATACTCACAAAAAAAATCCTTGAGCGACAAACTTATTGAAATCTCTTATCAGGCTAGTTATAGTTGACTCTAACTTCATTCTTCTTCCTTTTCAGTTTAAAATAGACTATTTAGAAGAAATCAGAATGAAAGTGGAAGGTAAACTCAAATTTATTATATACCAACAAATCTTCAATGAGCTGGAATCAAAAAGGAAACGGAAATCAAAAGCTACCAAGTTTACAAGATTACTAGATTCTGGTTTATCGTATTTAGAGAAGAATAAACCAAACTTTGAGATTGATTTTTTAGAAGATGTTAAAAATCGGGATGAATTAACTGATGAATTCCTCCTAAGAAAGTCATTGGAACTCAAAGACAAAGGCTTTCTTGTCTTCCTAGCAACAAATGATTCTGAATTACGTAGAAAAGCAAGAAGATCGGAGTTAAACACAATTTATCTTCGTCAAAAAAAATTTTTATCAATTGAGAGAGTCTAAAATACGAGGAGTATTAAAGAACCACAAAAAGATTTTAATATGATTTCTTTATATAATATTAGAAATAATTTAATATGGTATAATCCTCGCTACTTATTTATAAAGATATTTCATCTAGTTATGAATGAGGTAAGAAGAAATGCCCAAGCTCCTTAAAGTGATAACAGCTGGAGATGGCGGTGTAGGAAAAACTACACTTCTTTATAGGTACATAAAGGGACAATTTTTAGTTGATACTATGATGACTCTTGGTGTTGATTTTTTCCTTCAGGAAGTGGATGTGAATGGGGAAAAAGTTAATCTACAGATCTGGGATTTTGGTGGTCAAGATCATTTTAGACCATTATTAAAAGATTATTCAAAAGGAGCACGAGGGGCACTACTTTTATTTGATCTCACACGACCATCAAGTTTACAGAGTATTGATCAATGGGTCAATATTTGTAGAGTTGAAAATCCGGGAATTCCAATTATCTTTTTAGGCACTAAATTGGACTTGACAGAGTCTATAACCGTGAGCGATGAGTTTGCTGCCACTTTTCCAGAGAAATATGGTTTTTTTAAATACTTGAAGATTTCTTCTAAGACAGGTGAGAATGTACATCTTGCTTTCGAATTATTAGCAAGAGAAATCATTAAGGATTTCTAAACTTAAATTCTATTAACAATTATTGCTCTAATTTCTTCCTTAGTTAATTTAACGGGATTATTTTTTAACCCCGTCTTCTCTAGTACTTCATCAATATTATCTGCAGTAATTCCATAGTTGCCCAGTCGTTCTATTTTTAACTTTTGGGTCCAAATCTCGAGTGTTTTTATTAAAGAATTACAATGATCTAGTTTATCATTATCTTTAGGGGGATATACTCCTGCTAATAATGCTCCTATTTCTGCGTATTTTTCTAATCCCAAATCTCCTTGAGTTCCTAGTGTCTTCAACTTATTAACATTCTTCTTGGTTGCTTCACTTAAGAGCGTCCCGCACACAACCCCGTGGGGTATTTCGAAAGCACCCCCAATTGAACTTGCCAGACCGTGAACGATACCAAGTCCAGCATTAGCTAAACATATTCCAGATAAAAGAGCACCATAAGCCATGGCTGCTCGCATTTCTAAATTTGAAGCTCCTTCCGAACATACTGCCAATAGACTTTCATTAATATATTTCATTCCGCTTAAAGCTAGAGAATTTGTTAAAGGGCTCCCCTTGGGTGATAGATATGCTTCAAGTAATTGGGTAAATGCATCCATTCCACAGGATGCAGAAATAGAGGGGGGACAAGTAATCATTAATTCAGGATCGATTATTGCGATATTGGGAATCAAATTATCATGACGAAGAGATTTTTTAAATCCATTTTTCCCAATCTTACTAATGACGGCATTCTTAGTAGCTTCACTCCCCGTACCAGAAGTAGTTGGGAGAGCTAAGTATGGAATCTTATTTCCATCGTGAGTTTTATGACCGACGCCCTCTAGGTAGTTTACAATTGAATCAGTTTTTGGAAGCATCCCTGAAATTGCTTTACCTGCATCTATAACGCTTCCTCCACCAATACCAACAACTATATCAATATCATGGCTTCTAAATTTCTCAAGACAATCATCAATCAGTGATGGGGAAGGTTCACCTGATATCGAGATTTGAGAATAATTGAATTCCTTACTATCCAAATTCGATGTAATTTCATCCCATCGACCCGATCTTTTTAATGATTTTTCCCCAATCACCAAGAGTATTTTTTTCCCAAATGTTGGAATTATCTCATAGAGAGTGCTTAACTTCCCGGTACCAAAAATTATTTGGGGGATACGAGCAAAATTAAAAGGCTGAATCATAGATTTATTCATTTTATCTTGTATATTTATTTGGGGTATTGAAGATGATATTATAACAGAAACATGAAACCATGACTCTCATTGTTCTAGGTAAGATTTATAATTTACTCTAGATAATTTGTTTTATAACTCAATAAGCACTAGAGGTGTTTTACAATTAAACAAGTTCATGAGAATGATTTTGAGTATAGAGGTGGAGAGAGCGGGGTAAAATATTTAATGCGCGGTCCATCGATAGATTGGGGTGTAATAAAACTAAAACCTGGGGAATCTATGAGTGGATACGCTCATGGACATAATTATATTGACGAGACATTTTATTTTATTGAAGGGGATGGGGTAATGGTTGTTGATGATAAAGATTATCCTGCACCCCAGGGTAGTGTGTTTTTATGTGAGCCTAAAGAAATGCATAATATAAAAAATAAGTCAGAAAAACCAATAAAAATTGTATTTATTAAAGGAGATTATAAACCCGATGATAAAATATAATAGAAATAAAAAGAATTAGATTATAACGATGGCTAAAAAAAAAGCTCAGAAAGGGAAAAGAGGAAAAAATATTGGTCCCCCCGTAATTACCCGAGTGAAATATCCTAGTAAGAGAATGGGGGAGATGTTCGCAATTGTTGTAGATATCCTCGGTGGTGAGAGAATGAGGGTATTTTGTGAAGATGGAAAACATAGAATAGGTAGAATCCGTGGAAAAATAAAAAAGAGAGTTTGGATTCGAAGAGGGGATTTAGTCATAGTGAATCCATGGGAATGGGCAACAGAAAGTGATGATAAATTAGGGAAATGCGAAATCTCTTGGAGATATACACGTGCAGAGATCTCTTGGCTCGAAAGAAATAATAAAATTCCTGATATTTTAGATATCAACAATATTCAATTTTAATTCGGGAAAAGCAAAAATTTTTAATTTAGGAATTCTTTACTAGATTTGGCTTATTTTTCCTTAATATTTATTAGAACCCTAAATTCAAATGAGATTCGTGAGGATATAAATGAGTGACCAAAAAGAAGATATAGAAAAAAGTAAAGATGAGGAACTCATAGTTGAGGATAATTTAATATCAGAGTTAACTGAGCATGGAGAGGAACTGACAACTTTATTTGCTGTTAGAACCACTATCAATCAAGAAAGTAATATTCTAAAGCAAATTTTTTATCGTTTTCGAATTTTGGAAACTATTCCAGATATAAGGGCCATGCTGGTAAGTCCATTATTACCCGGGTATTGCTTTTTTGAAGCTCCGACTAAGAGAGAGGTTCAAATCGCTGTTCAAGGAATTCCCCATATTAAAGGGAGAATTGTGCAAAATATTAGTCTTGGTGAACTTAAACATGTGTTATTACCTAGAAGCGTTACCGAATACTTAGAAGAAGGTGATACTGTCGAAATAATTAGTGGTGTATTCGAAGGGTCTCGTGCAATTGTAATGAGGATGCCGCATGACAGTAGTAGTAGCGAAGAAGTCGTTGTTCGACTTCTACAAGAAGAAACTCCGATTACTATCAAAATTCATGGAGACTACTTAAAATTAGTAGAAAAGAAGAAACACATAGTTGAACCAGTACCGGAAGTAAAAGTAGCAGATGAGGCAGCAACCGACATAGACATAGAAGAAGCAATAACTTTTGAAGATGAGTTCGAAGATTTTGAAGAGGAGCTTGCAGAAAGTTCTAGTCGTGAAGTGATTGAAGAATATACTGATGATGAGGAGGAACTTGAAGAGGAAGATGAGTGGGCTAAGTTCGATGGATTCTAGAAGATAGATCCCTTCTCATTTAAAATTCTTTTAATCCTAAATTTAATTTTCATTATACGTGTGGATTTTTTGATTTTAATAACCATTTTCGAATGATTTAGAAGGAATACTTTGTATCCTTGCTACGTATACGGTAAGAAGCTTAAAAATAAGAGGATTTTTATATCTAAACTTTTTTTAATGAAATAATGAGGTTATGATAAACTTTTTTCTACAGAATATATTGGGTTAAATGATAAAAAACATCTTCATAATGAAAAGTACGGGTGAATTGATCTTCTATAAAACTTATGAAGATATCTTTAATGTAAAATTAACCAGCAGCTTTCTTAGTGCGATTTTTTCATTTGTAAAACAAACCCTTAAAACTGAGGAATTGTCTGAAATAGAAGTTGGTCTATTTCGTTTCATTTTCGAAATTGAGAAAATAAAAGATGAAGAATTACTTTTTGCCCTGTTTAGTGATAGAACTGACAATTTAGTTGAGCTTCGCAATCAACTAAGAGAGATAAAAGATCAATTCATCAGTAAATTTGATTTAGCTTTATTAGCTGATAATTACGATGGTGAAATTTCAAAATTCCTGGATTTTGAAAAAAATATTAATAACATTATGGAAAACGGAAATCAGCTAGTATCAGAAGAAATAAAAGCAGACTTACTAAATATATTTAATGAACTCCATACGTTTTCATCTTTTGTTGTTGCTTCAGGTTTATTAACTCAGACGGGACGAGTTATTGTGTCAAATCTAGATCAAGATATCCTTCAAGAAATTATACGACTTTTAGAGGGGCGTTTTCTCTCCGGAAATTATAGAGTAAATGAACTTATTTCTCTTGAAAAATTTGGGGTTCTTTCTTTATCAGGTTTGAGTGAATACTTTATATCAGTTATTCAATTCAAGAAAAATTGTCCATTTGAAACTGGTCTTGTAATTTCAAAGAGATTTTCAAATAGATTGCATAAATTAATTTGTTAGGTTAATGTATTTGTAATTGAAAAAACTAATTATTAACGATTTCATAGATGGTTTTTTAACCATTCTCGTTCATCTTATTGCAAGAATTAAAAAGTAATTTTACCTTTTCCACAAGTGGAATTATAATTTCTATAAATATTCTATTTATTTAAATTATAATTGTTTAATTTAATTCGTTGAGGGATTAATTAATGTCTAAATTTATGGACCAAGTTATTAATGATGAGATTTTAGAAAAACTAAGTCTAAAAAACCGATACAATTTTCTAAATAATAATTTGATGGCGATTCTTTCCCCTGAGCAGTTTTCTTTTCTTAAAAAGGTGCAAAAATTCTGTATGAGATTTGAGAAAAAGAATAACATTACCCATGGCCCAGATGAAGATATATATGATTGGATTCCTGCATTTGGAGCAGAAGGATATATCACAAGAGCTCATAATTTTGAAATGATTGATATAAACTATGAATATTGGGGAGCTACAGCAGATTTCTTACGGTATCTAGCAATTGATTTGTTCGATACGCAATTTGCTATGGGGAGTGGAGCAACCGTATTGTGTATGAATCCAATTTATGAGCACCACGAAAATATACCCGAAAGACTTGAAGCATTAAAAGATCTGGCAAAAGGTATAGCACCAGGGTGTATATGTATTACGGAGCCAGAAAGAGGTTCTGATGCAGTTCATCAATTATCTACCTGCGATCAACAAGAGGATGGAAGTTTTATTCTCAATGGAGAAAAGGTTTATACTACTAATGCACCTAAATCAAAATGGGCTGTAGCGTATGCTTCAGCAGAACAAAATAATGGAAATTTGATGGCACAATTCTTAATAAATACTTCTTGGGATGGTTGGATATGCGATAGAGTAAATATCCCATATGTCCCTAAACTTTACTTAGGTCACGAGCGCTTTGAAAACTTGAGGATACCAAAAGAATATGTTTTAGGGGGAGTTGGTAGAGGGAGAGAACATTTATTTGAGGGATTAGTACCTGAGAGAATTGGCATTGCGTGTGGCGCTATATCTCAATGTTGGGGTGCTGTATCCCATGCAGCAATTTATGCCAACATGAGAAAGCAATTTGATCAAGAAATATTGAAATTCCAAGGTGTAGGCTTCTTATTAACTGATATATGGGCAAGAACCACTAATTTAACGCTTGCACTCTTGAAATTTTGCGAATCATACGATGAGAAGATGGAGAAATTTGATGGGGAAATCCCCCAAAATATATCTAGAGCTATGGTTGCAAGTGCTTCCCAGTTTAAATATCACTGCACTAACCTTTCAAAGGAAGTCTGTTATGAAGCGGGTAACTTGATGGGAGGAGCAGGATTAAGTGATAACACAATGATGCATGATTATGTAAATATCTCAAGAATACAAGAAATAGTTGGTGGAAGTAGGCAGATACAGCAATATATTATGTCAATGGCCCTTCGTCAACTTTTTAAGATGTTATAAAAAATACCTATAACCATCTCTCTCTTTTTTTATTTTTTATGTAAAATCAAGGTTGTGATTTCAGTTTTTTTAACAAACAAATTTAATGCAAATTACATTACTGTTTATCATTAAATTATCACGTTTGTCATGATTTGATTAATATGGAAGAATTAATGAGTATAGCAAAGAACGCGTTTCCACCTAATTCTGGCTCAGAAATTATTGAAGGAATTAAGGATAATGTTGAAATTCTATGGGATAAATGGGGTATTCCCCACATTTATGGAAAATCAGTTGATGATGCATATTTTACTCAAGGATATGTCCATGCGCGACATAGATTATGGCAATTAGAGTTTTTTAGAAGAGTAATTTCAGGAGAATTATCTGAACTTATTGGAGATGCTACACTCGATCGAGATAAGCATTATAGAACGATAGGTTTACACCGAATTGCAAAAAAGTGTGTTGGTAATCTCAATAAGAATCCCCAAAGTGAAATAGTAAGAAGTTTGAATTCTTATGTAAAGGGAGTTAACAGAGGGATTGAAAAGATGGGATATAATCTCCCAATTGAATTTGCTGTGCTAAATCTTAAACCAAAACCTTGGAGTTTAGAAGATTCTCTGAAAATAATGAGTTTTATTGAATGGGGATTAGGTAGTTGGAGTTATCTTTATGAATTATTACGAGAATATTTAATTGTAAATTTAGGAGCTGAAACTGCAAAAAAGATTGTACCTTATTATTCAGGAGCTACTATTGAAGAACCCAAGGGTAGTAATGGTTGGGTGGTTAGTCCCAATAAATCAGCATCAGGATCTGTATTATTTGCCAATGATCCCCATTTACCCCTTATGCTCCCTGTGATTTGGATCCTTATGCATTTAAACTGTCCCGGGCTAAATGTTATCGGCTCTTCTTTTCCAGGAGTCCCCAGCATTGTACTGGGACATAATGAGGATATTGCTTGGGGTGCTACAACTGTAGTATCGGATAATGTTGATTTGTTTAAACTAGAAATCAATCCCAAGAATGATAATCAATATAAATATAACGGGAAATGGGTTGATTTTGAGATTATAAATGAAAGTATCAATGTTCTAGACGTGTCCGAACCAATCGATCATCAAGTTAAAATTACTAAATTCGGTCCCGTTATAGAATATCTCGAGCATGAGAATAAAGTAGAAAGAATTGATTTACCAGGAAAATATGCCCTACGTTGGACTAGTCACGATTCTAATCTGGAAGATTCAATCGAAGGATTTAGAATGATCAATCTAGCTTCAAACTGGACGGAATTCCGTGAAGCGTTAAATAAGATAACAGTCACTCCACAAAATTTTATATATGGGGATAAAAAGGGGAATATTGGACATCAACATGGAGGACACTTACCAATGCGAAAATTTGGTGATGGATCAATGGTTACTCCTGGAACTGACGAGAAATATAATTGGAGTGGTATCGTTCCTTTTGAGAAAATGTTTTCGATCTATAATCCTGATTATGGGTTCGTATATACTGCCAATTATAATGAAGATAAAGCCCCGAATGGTGTCCTCATTGCACAAGATAGAGCTCCCCCTTACCGTCAAAGAAGAATTAAAAACCTTCTCCAATCACAAGAAATTTTTACTATTGAGGATTTTAAGAAGTTTCAATTTGACTATTTCACCGAAGAAGCGCAAGAGCTGCTGCCTCTTCTATTACAGCACATACAAGATAAAATAGAAGATGAATCTCATAAAGAAATTATTAAAATTTTGAAACAATGGGATTATAAGCTTACTAAAGATAGCATAGCTGGAACTATTTATAAAATCTGGTGTCAAGAATCCTTGAAAACAATTTTAGTCCCGATAATAGGAAAAAAGCTTTTTGATACCTATCTTGCTTCAAAACCCTTTGAACTTGGAAGATTATTTAAAGTGTATGAGGGTAAAAGTCAGGAATTACAAGAGATTTTAGTGAAATCCTTGGAAAACACAATTGAATTTTTAAAAGTAAAACTATCACCAGATATTAACAAATGGAAATGGGGAAATCTCCACCAAATCGTACTTACTCATCCTTTTTCTGAAGCAAATGAAGAAGCAAAAGTACTAAACATTGGTCCTTTTAAAGTCGGTGGTGATCCCAATACACTAAACAATGGCTCTTATGATCCCGCTCAAAACTTTCAAATGATAACAAGCCCTTCGTTTCGTCAAATCCATGATTTATCTGATTGGGATAAATCTATTGGAATTATTCCCGGAGGTCAATCTGGATTACCTTTTCACCCACATTACAGAGACTTAATGAGATTATGGGTAAAGGGCAAATATATTCCATTGCTTTTTACACGAGAAAAGATCACTAATAACTTAGAAGGTACCCTTAAATTGATTCCAAAATAAAAAAAATAATATCTGGAATGATCATTATCAAATTTATTACAAAAAAATATTGATCAAAATGAGTGAAAAAAAGCGGTATAAGACTCAAGTAATAAGTGATGAAATTCTAGAAAAACTGAGCCTTGAAAACCGGTATAAATTTGTAAGAGAGAATCTTGAAGCAATTCTAAGTGAAAAGCAATTTTCCTTTCTAAAACAAGCTCAAAATTTTTGCTTAGATTATGAATCCAAAAACAACATTAAGCACAGCCCCGATGAGGACATTTATGATTGGGTTTCTGATTTCGGAAAAGAAGGATATATTACTCGTCAAACCCCATATAGCTGTATTGATTTAAACTATGAAGACTTTGGGATGGCAATTGAATTTATGAGGATCCTTGCTCTTGATAATTTTGATCCTCAGTTTGCGATGAGCACTGGCGCAACCGTTATTTGTCTTAATCCGATTTATGCACACCATGAAAATGTTCCCATTAGATTAGAAGCGTTAAAAGAACTTGTTACTGGTAAAGAAGTAGGATGTTTATTAATAACGGAACCCGAAAGAGGTTCTGACGCTGTACATCAAATGACAACCTGTACTGAACAAGAAGATGGCTCCTTTATTCTGAATGGGACTAAAATATTTAATACAAACGCACCAAAAGCAAAATGGGCAGTCTCCTATGCTACAGCCGAAGAAAATAATGGAAATCTTATGGGACAATTTTTAATTAATACATCATGGTCAGGGTGGTCTTGTGAGCGAGTTGGGATCCCATGGACTCCAAAATTGTATATAGGGAAGGAGAAACTTGAGAATTTAAAAATCCCAAAAGAATATGTATTAGGAGGGATAGGAAAAGGGAGAGAACATTTGTTTGAAGGCCTTATTCCTGAAAGAATTGCTATCGCTGTAAGATGCATGAGTGCCTGTTGGGGTGCATTAGCCCACGCTGTTATTTATGCAAATATGAGAAAACAGTTTGATAAGGAGATCTTACTATTTCAAGGAGTCGGATTTTCATTAGCAGACTTATGGGCTAAAACCACAGCTTTAACACATGGTATACTTAAATTTGCTGAGACTTATGATGAAAAGAATGAAAAATATAAGGGAACCCTCCCTGATCGAATCTCCCAATCAATGGTTAGTTCTGCGAGTCAATATAAATATAATTGTGCGAATCTAGCTAAAGATGTGTGCTTTGAAACAGCGAATTTGATGGGTGGAGCAGGAGTTTGCGATAATACGCTGATGCAGGATTATGTCAGCGTTTCAAGGATATTAGAGGTTGTTGGAGGTACAAAGCAAGTACAGCAACTCATAATGAGTAGGGGGCTGCGTAGACTCTTTAAAGGTTTATAATATCCGCTAATACATCAATACGGGAACATAAACAAATAGAAAAGAAAGAAAATATAAATTTATACTTGATTTTTTTATTAAAGATTACTTAATCTTCGTCAGATCCCAAAAACTCCTCGATTTTGTTTTCTATTTCTTCCACCTTTTCTGAAAGGGATTCAATTTCAGCGTAAGTTTCACACCGTTCGCATCCATCATCTTCCTCACAAATGGGCAGAGTATCACACTTATCCTCGAGTGCTTCTATTTTATCAAGCAATTCATCTTTTTGTTCTTCAAGTTTATCAATACTCATATTCAACACCAAATAATATTACATTAATTATGGTTTTATAATTTATTTCTTTTCTTGTAAAGTAAGAAATTGCAGAAGACACAAATTCACATTAATAAATAGGTTTTTCGTATGGTTCAATATCAATGGATGAATAAATGATTTAGTCTAGGGAGGATCTGTAATTACTTCTTCTTTTTTTCGAATCTTCTTAAGGATTTTTTTGAAAGATTTAACTGAATTATTTATGTGTTCATGAGTTTCAGCAGGAATATCTTGATCCTCTATTTCAAGGTTCTGAATCATAAAATCTAATCCAACTGTTAATTTATAATTTTCTTCAAATTTCTTTCTTACAAATGAATTAATTAATGAGGATTTACCCACAGCAGCAGCACCTACCAGCAAAATTTTAAATCTAAAATGAGTAAAACTAATGACTTCACCCAAACGAGGGTGAAAATCTAATAAAGAGGTTAAAGCTAATCGATAAAATAAATCATCAACATTTTTCCGGTTTAATGCCGAAGTTTCGATATATTCAAATAAATTATGATTGTTAACCATTTTGTTTATTCTTTCACGTGAAATTGTTACTCCAATATCTTCTTTTAAATCATCTTTATTTCCAACGAGGATAATGGGAATGTTTCCAGACTGTTCACGTATGTCATCAAAATAATCATCGATATTATCAAAGGTATCTGGACGAGAAAGATCAAAGACTAATCCAACTGCTGCCACACCTTGAAAAAAATCTGTCTCGAAGAACTCAAATCTTTCTTGACCTGCGATGTCCCAACAAGATAAAGTGACTTTCATTGTTGATGAGAATATAAATTGTTTGTGGTTTTTTATCTTAATTATTTATCAGAAGGTATGTAATCCGTTTAAACTCATAACAAACTTAAAAAAAAAATTTTAGGTTAAGGAGGTGTAAGGAGATCTAGCTTTGCTTCAATATTTTCATTTAATTTAGTAATTTTCTTTTCCAGGGCTTCGAGTTCTTTATTAATTTCCTCAAACCTAGTTTCTTGAGTATTCAGCTTTTTA
>Ga0209536_100007639_pt1 | contig 16377 bp, 14 predicted proteins | sample DeeMarSeWOR28_12_FD_187461 | JGI IMG/M metagenome (GOLD analysis project Ga0209536, IMG submission 187461) | Marine sediment microbial communities from White Oak River estuary, North Carolina - WOR-2-8_12 (SPAdes) (version 2) | ecosystem: Environmental > Aquatic > Marine > Intertidal zone >... | reverse complement strand
ATATTGTATGCGAAGGGATAAGTACAGATTCTTCCCCGATATGTAAAAACTCTGTTGATACGCGTGGTTGCATCACTCCACAATTACCAAATTTAACAGTTCTATCTACATTGCATCGTCTTTCACAAAAACAACAAGACCTATAAATCCTTGATGAAATTTCTATTTTTAAATCTAAAAGAGATTGTTTAGGTTGAATCTCTTTAATTTTTATTTTTTTAATAGCATCATCATGTTTTTTCCATAAACTACTAGATGATTCTGAAGCGCTAAAATCAACTGGAATGCTTTTACACAAAAAATATTTTGCTTGCCTGTTTTCTTCTAAAATTTCAAAGTAATCTGACAGAAGTGATCTAATTTCATTCATAATATAAATCTATATAAGTAATTTATTTTAAAACTATTTTTGCAAAGACATTTCTTTTATCATAGGTTTTAATTGTTTGTCTTTAAAACCAAACTGTTGCATTGCACCAGAGGGACAAGCAACCACACAAGCACCACAACCCATGCAAAGAGCTTCGTTTACTTTAGCACGAGTAACTATTTTACCATTTACTTCTTCTTCAACAGGTTCTATTGCCTTATAAGGACAAATCGATATGCACAACCTACAACCAGAACATAAATCTTCATCTACTATAGCAATAAGAGGCTCTGACTCTAAACTAGGTTTAGATAAAATATTTGCTGCTTTTGAAGCAGCGCCACTTGCCTGAGAAACTGTATCTTGAATATCCTTAGGTCCTTGACAGCAACCTGCTATAAATATGCCATTAACAAAAGTATCCACAGGTCTGAGTTTGGGATGAGCTTCCAGTAAAAAACCATCTCCGCTTAAAGTAAGTCGTAGCAGACGAGCAAGTTCTGTAGAGTTAATTCGTGGAACCAAAGCTGGTGCAAGTACTATCATATCGGTTTTAATTTCAAATAATTTATTTGTAGTTGTATCAAAAACATCCATTTTTTGATAGGTTTTCATATCTCTAACTTCAGAAGGTCTTCCACGGAACAAGTTTGTTTTTAAACCACGGATTTTTCTATAAAACTCTTCATAACCTTTACCATATGAACGTATATCTGTATAACAAATGTTGATTTCAAGCTCCTCACCAAGTTTTTCTCTTAATAAATAAACATGTTTAAGTACGCTCATACAACCAATCCGGCAACACCAGGTGCATTGTGTTTCATCTCTAGAACCAACACATAGAATAAAAGTTACGCTCTTTGGTTTTTGTTTATCAGAAGGCCTTATAATCTCGCCTTTTGTTGGACCGGAAGAACTGATTAATCTTTCAAGTTCAAGTGTTGTTATTACATCAGGTGAATTTGCATAACCATATTCATATAAGGAACTAGGATCTAGTAAATCATAACCAACTGTTACGACAATTGCACCTACTTTTATATCTATTACTTCTTCTTTCTGATCAAAATCAATAGCATCTTGTAAACACGCTTTTTTACAAGCAGGTTCATCACCACATTTACCTCTTGTTAAAAAAAGACAATGCTGTGAATCTATTGTATATTTTAAAGGTACTGCTTGTGGAAATGGCATATAAGCCGCACCACGTTTACCCATACCCGTTTCAAATTCGTTTAATATTCTATCTTTCAATCTGCAATTTGTAGCACAATCTCCACAACCTGTGCATTTTTCTATATCAACATATCTTGGTTTCTTTTTTATTTTTACATTGTAGTTTCCTATGCTACCTTCTAAACCTATTACTTCAGAGTAAGTTAGTAGCTCAATACTTGGATGATTTGCAACCTCCATCATCTTTGGTGTTAAAATACAAGAAGAGCAATCTAGTGTTGGAAAGGTTTTATCAAGTTGAGCCATACGACCACCTAAAGACGGCTCTTGCTCTACTAAATATACCTTAAAACCATCATTTGCTAAATCCAAAGAAGCCTGAATACCAGCAATTCCACCACCTATTATCAAAGCATTTGGAATTACAGGTATTTTTAAAGGGGTTAAAGACTCAAGTAATTTTGCTTTAGCAACTGCACCACGAATAAGTGATTTGGCTTTCTCTGTTGCTTTTTGACGATCATCATGGGTCCATGAGCAATGCTCACGGATATTAACCATTTCTAAACGATATGGATTTATACCACCATCACTAATTACTTTTCTAAAAGTGTGTTCATGCATTCTCGGTGAACAAGAAGCAACTACAATACTATCGAGCTTATGCTGTTTTATCATATCTTTAATTAAAGTTGCACCAACATCAGAACACATATACTTGTAAGTTTTACTAACAACAACATCATCAAGATGACCTGCGTATTCTGCTAATGCTTCAACATCAACGTTTTGTGCAATATTGATACCACAATGACAAACAAACACCCCGATTCTAGCCATATTAAACTACCTTTGAACCTCACTTAAATTAAGTTTATCCACCGGACTTAGATTTAAATCCAAACCAAGTTTTTCTTTTTTAATACCAAATGCTAAACCTAAAAGTTGAGTCAAATAAAAAACAGGAACCTCCAGTTTTGTTGCCACAGTTTCACCTGCCTTAACCTGTCTGGCATCATACATTCTATGACACCAAGGACACACATCTACTAAACCACTGAAACCATATTCTTGAATAGCCTTTAGTTTCTGACCTGTTTTTGTTAAAGCAGATTCAAGTGAATTAATTTGAAGTATACCTCCACAACAGTCAAGTTTTTCTGGATAGTAACTAACAGTTTCTGCACCAAGAGCATTAAGTATTTCTTCCATTTTTGTTGGATTTTCAGAATTAACTGGTCGACCAAGTTCACTTGGTCGAATTAAATGGCACCCATAGTGAGTTGCAAATTTTAATCCAGATAATGGTTTTTTAACATGCTTTTTTATAGTTTCTAAATCAATTTTATCATAAAGTAAATCAACTATATGCAAAACTTCAATAGATCCACTGTAGTTTAAATCCTCAGCAGCAAGCATCCCATTAATTCTATCTTTCATCTCTTTATTATTTTCAAGTATATGTTTGCATTCACTTAAGGATAAATGACACATTGCACAGGGTGCTAAAATAGCAAGATTATTTTTTTGAGCAATAGCAATATTACGAGCTGAAAGATAAAGTGCCATTAGTTGATTTACACTTTTCATAGGTTCTCCACAACAAGAAAAACCTTCAACATCTACAAGCTTAACATCCAAAGTTGGTAAACTCTCTCTTACAGAGAGCTCATAAGCGTATTGTTCTGTAGACATCATGCAACCGGTAAATAATGCATATTTTTTTTCCATAATTTAATTTTCACACCTTTTCAACAGCTATTTTCATAAGACTAGCTTGAAATTTTGTTAAATCTTTAGGTTTAGATATATTTGGAAGACTCAGTTCTGCTCTACGTGTTGTTTTATTGTCTCTTGTTGAAATTTCTTGAATATCTTGAATTGCACCTATAGAAAGAATTGATTGTAAAAAAGTAGTATATTTTCCAGGAATTTCTTTACCCGATGCAACAGCCATGTTTTTTAGAGCGAATAGAATTTCAATAGGAGCAATTTTTTGAGGACATCTTTCTCTACATTTGAAACAACTCATACAAGTCCATATAATATCTGAATTAACCATTTCATCAATTAGACCACGTTTTAGAAGAGCAACTATTTTATGTGGTTCTAGTTCTAATAGTTTATGAGCTTCACAACCTGATGTACATTTAGCACATTGGTAACAATAATCAGATATTTCATCTTTTAATTTAGATAATCTATCATTAATTTCCTTTCTCAGTTCTGACTGAGGTTCCCCCATAGAAGTAAGATCGACTATACTCATTTGATACAACCTGTAATTAACAATTGTTAATTTTTAATATTCTTATTACTTATATACTTTATGTTTACTAGAGTATTTTACAAAATTCTTATATAAATTGCATATTTAAATTCTCCTAAAAAGAAAGGATTTATTAAATTATACAATCTACAAGTAAAAAAAATATCTAATATACGAAATAAATTATAAATCCTAGGGTGATAAATTCTTTTTACATGGATAAAATCGATATACTAAAAAAGCTTGGTGATTATTCGGATTTATAAGAAAATATTTAACTTGTAATAAATTTAATAAAAAAATTTTACTAGATTTTTTTAATCGATTTTGTTGCAACGATATCTATTTTGGAGTTTGCGACATTTTTAATTATTATTTGCCCTGATTTTACAGGTGCTGAAATCGTTTTGTTTTTTATTATTTTCAAGATGGAAAACACTTTTTGTTTTGGAACAGGTTTTGAACTTTTTACACTAACAAGCGGCCAGGTCCCATTTTTAACAAGAATTGAAGTAGTAAGCATTCTTCTTGGATTTAAAGCCTCGGCCCTTGCATATTCTATTCCACGACTGCATTTATTTCCTTTTTGTAACTTAAAAGATTTTCCATCAGTTTTTACTAATATTTTACAACCAATAGGACATACAATACATGTAATTTGTTTTTTATTATTCAGAAAGTACTACCTCCAGTTTTTTATTTGATTTTATCAAATCTTGTGTGACTTCAACATTAATTTCAATAATATTAGCTGGATTAGTGTACGGAAATTTTTTCTTAAAAATCTGCCTAGAGTCAATAATAAAATGTACGCAACTAGTTGTCAATTTAGGTTTTTCAACACGTAAAGTAAAACGTATTTTACCTGGTTTCGTAATTACCTGTGGGATAATGTATCTTATTCCTTTTCCTGGAACTACTTTTAGATTATAATCTGCTTTCTTTTTTATATATTTTGCAGCATTTATACCTGCATGTTTTGCATCTATTGATAAACTATCAACAATATCATAAACTTGTAGACAGTTACCACATGCAAATACACCCGGCAAGGATGTTTCAAAGTTCTGATTTACAATAGGTCCACCTGTTATATCATCAACTTTAATTCCCACATCTTTTGATAATTCATTTTCAGGAATCAAACCGAGTGAAAGTAGGAGTGTATCACATTTAATTTCTTTTTCAGATCCTGAAACAATATTCATTTTTTCATCTATTTGAGCAATAGTAACACTTTCTAATCGGTCTTTACCTTTGATATAAGTGATAGTATGATTAAGAAACAAAGGAATATCATAGTCATCTAAACATTGAACAATATTTCTGGGAAGACCACTAGCATAAGGAAGGATTTCAATAACACCTAAAACATTTGCACCCTCAAATTTTAAACGGCGAGCCATTATAAGACCAACATCACCAGAACCAAGAATTACCACATTTCTACCTGGCATAATATTATATAAATTAATGAAAGACTGAGCAACTCCAGCAGTATAAATTCCACTAGGTCTATCACCAGGAATCAATGCATTCCATCTTGTTTTTTCTCTACAACCCATTGCAAGTACTATAGATTTTGTACTAATATTATGCAAACCATCCTTGTTCACAGCAGTTATTTTTAGATTTTTATTAAATTTTAAAACCATTGTTTCTTTTAAAATGTGGATTTTTTGATTTTTAGTTCTTTCAATATACATATCCACATACTCAGGTCCAGTCATTGAACGTCCTGTTTCTTCAACTCCAAAACCATCGTGAATACATTGAGGTAAAATTCCACCAATCCAGCTATTTCTGTCAATAACTAAAATATTCTTTGCTCCATGCTCACATGCAGAAACAGCTGCAGCAAGACCTGCAGGTCCTGCACCAATAACTGTCACATCCACATTATGATTAATCATTTTTTTTCTCCCTAGTTCTACCATAAAAAAGATGAGAATTTGCAGATTTCAGTTTCATCTTCTTTATATCAATTTGAAATTGTTTCTCTAAAATTCTTACAATATGTTGAGTACAGAAACCAGCCTGACACCTTCCCATTCCCGCTCTACAACGATATTTTACAGCTGAAAGAGTTTTAGCTCCTAGTGGATTTGAAAAAGCATCAATAACCTCAGCCTCAGATACATGTTCACATCTGCAAATAATTCTTCCCCATCGTTTATCCTTTTTTATCAAATCTGACTTCTCTTTTAGATTCATTTGAGAAAAACGTTTTTTTCGACTTATAATTTTAAAATCAGATTTAGTTTTTAATTCAATAGATTTTGATATCATCTTAGTTACTTCTTTTGCTATTGCTGGAGCAGCTGTAAGACCTGGAGATTCGATACCTAAAAGATTGATAAAACCTGGTGTTTTTTTACTTTCCTCGATTCTATAATCAGCCCATCCTCCTTCTTTAGAAGAAGCAAGCTTACATCTAATACCAGAATATGCATTAATAACTGCTTTTTCTGGTAAATTAGGAAGAATTTCTTTAGCTTCATAAAATAAAATATTCATCATTTCTTTCGTAGTTCTCTTGTCATATGGATTATCTATAAATTCTGCACTGGGACCGATTAGGATATTTCCTTCAACTGTTGGAGTTATGTGAACTCCTAAAACACCAAGATCTTTTTGCGGAACAGGATATATCATTGAAGTAACCAAATTTCTATAATTTTTATCTAAAACCAGGTATTCTCCACGACAAGGAAAAACATTAAAATCAGGTTCTTCCAACATACTAACAATTTTTTTACAATTAATACCAGCTGCATTTATTACTAAATCTGCTGATAAATTATCTTTATTTGTTTTTATCAAAAAAGAATTTTTTTGTTTTTTCAAACCAATAACTTCTGTTTCAAGAAAGAATTTTACATCGTTTATAGCTGCATTTTCAGCAAGAGTTATTGTAAATTCATAAGGTAGTATAATACCTGCTGTTGGAACCCACAATCCAGCAGAACATGAAATATTTGGTTCTTTTTTTTTAACTTCTTTTCCTTCAATAATTTCAAGAACAGGAACTTTATTTTTGTTACCAACTTTTTTTAAACGTTCTAATTTTTTAATTTCTTCCTCATTTTTGGCAATTACATATTTTCCAACCCATTTTAAAGAAATACCAAGATTGTCAGCAAGCATCTGAAACATTTTATTTCCTTCGACACAAAAACGAGCTTTTAATGAAGGAAAAGGAGAATTTATTCCACTATGAATAACACCACTATTTGCTTTACTAGCACCAGATGCAACGTCACTTCCCATTTCAAAAACAACTACATCAAGTTTATATTTTGATAATTCCCATGCAATTGAAGAGCCAATTACGCCACCTCCAACAATCGCTACATGGAAATTTTTCATCTGTCAGGAGAATGAAAAGAATCATATAAATATATTAGGTAGTTGTTAATTCAAGTTTTTATATTGGGGTTTATCTATGGAAGTAAAAATTCCTTATGGAGAAAAAAATGTTAATATAAAAATTACTGAATCCTGTGAAGTACTTGTTCCAAAAAAGGTCATAATTCAGGATCAGGATGCAATTATTTTAAATGCATTGGAAAATCCAATAGATTCAAAATCTTTTGATGATTTTATTTCCGAATCTAATAAATTACTTGTTATTGTAAACGATGCAACTAGACCCACACCTACATCCAAAATCTTAAGCTATCTTTTACCAGTTCTTTCATCTCATCCTGATGTAAAATTTCTGATTGCAACAGGTGTTCATCGAGCTCCTACAGAAGAAGAGTATAGATTTATTTTTGGTGATACTTATGAGGTTTTTAGAAGAAAAATTTACCCACATGATGCTCGTAAAGAAAGTGATATGACTTATCTTGGTAAATCAAAAAATGGCACTGAAATGTATATCAATAAGTTGGTTTCTGAGTATAAAAATGTACTTGTTATTGGAAGTGTTGAACCACATTATTTTGCGGGTTATACAGGTGGCAGAAAATCGTTTTTACCAGGAGTTGCATCTTATAAAACCATTGAAATGAATCATAAACTTGCTTTAAGTGATAAGGCAAGTTCTCTTTCCCTCAAAGGAAATCCTGTAAATGAAGACATGGTTGATGCTATGAATGTTTTGAAAAACATTCATGTTTTTTCAATTCAAACAGTTCTTACAGGTGATCATAAATTATTTGCTGTAACTGCAGGTGATTTACACAAATCTTTTGACGCTGCGATAGATTATTCAAATGAAATTTTTTGTGTTTCATTGAAGAAAAAAGGTAATATTGTTATTACTGCAGCACCTTATCCAATGGATATTGATCTTTATCAGTCTCAAAAAGCCCTTGATAATGGAAAATTAGCTTTGGAAGATAATGGAATTATTATTCTTGTTTCTAAATGTCGAACAGGTGTTGGTGAGGATGCTTTTCTTGATTTACTGGGTAAAGCTGATTCGTGTAATACAGTTTTGGATATTCTTGGTGACGAGTATAAACTAGGTTATCATAAAGCAGCAAAAATGGCACAAATTGGTATAAAAAATGAAATATGGGCAGTTACCGATTTAGATGATAAAATCGTAAAAAAAGCTTTGATGAAACCTTATAACAATATACAAATTGCTTTAAATGAGGCAATTAAACAAATTAAAACAAGAGGAGAGAAACCCAGAATTGTTGTAATGCCATTTGGAAGTTTGACAGTACCATTAACAAAATAAAGAAAATATATAGAATTATTTTTGATAAAAGAAAAATAAATAGAGATTTTAGTTAAAAAAATAAAAAGTAAAATTAGATTTCTTGTCAATTGTATCTGAATAATGTTTTACTTTGAATTTATTTTATTGATATTAAAGGGACAATGAATATAATGCAAATAATTATTTAATCGGTTTTTATCTTTGGATTTCAAAAGATATTTTCATTTCTGCTCTAAATAAAACTGGTTTATCATCTTCAACTTTAACATCAAATTTAGTAACCTCTGCTCGCTTAATATTTCTCACAGTTTTAGCTGCTTCAAATATAGCATTTTGTGCAGCATCAGAAAAACTTTTTTCCGATGTTCCAACTATATCTACTATCTTATAGACTCCCATTATTTAATTCACCCTACAACTTAAAAATATTAAATAGTACTTAATTTTTTTGTATAATAACAAAAAAATAAAAAAAAAATATTGAATAATTAGGTTCTATTTCAAGAATATCTATTATAAAACTCAATTATTTCCTCTTCATTTGGAATACTAAATTTCTTCCATATATAAACAATATCTTTTAATTTTTCTTCCCCATCTTGATCTTTGAATAAATTTTCTAGAAATTCAGTTCTCTCCTTAATATCTCTTTTTATAAAATCAATATATTGTTTTGGAGTATAGTAGTTCAAAGGATTAAATCTTTTACCAAAATTTTCCATACCATGCTTTTCTTCAAGTTCTTTCGGATCAGGAATTAAATAACGAAAAACAGGATGCTTTATCCAATTCTCAATTTTTCTATGTTCAACAAGATCTATTAATCGTTTTGAATCTGCGACTTTTATTCCTTCTCCTTTTCCTAAAAGCTTTGGTTCCCCCAATTCATTTTTTAATATCTCACCTGTTTCTTGATTTTTCTTAAAAATAGGTTTTCCATTTTCATCTAGTTTTTTAATTTGATTACCATCAATGTCATATTCACCAACAAAACCTGCGTTATTTATAAAAAATACTAATTTTCCATCTAAACCTAAACCCATATCAGAGTACATATTCAACTTCATTAATGCTTGATTAGACTGTTCCCTTGCCATAAAATCAGTAGCAGCATATGAGCGAACACGAGTTCCAGGTTTTCGTGCAGAAATCGCAGATGTAATAATACTTTCACATGCACTATCAAGTGCAACAGCCATATTAGGATCAATTACACGAAAAATCGGTTCAAGAACATCATATTTTTTATAGCTTAAAGCTTCACTTCGAAGGTACTTTTTATGATCACTCCCCCAATTAGGATTTAATTCACTAAATAAAAAGATAAATCTTCCATTTGTTGTACCACTTTTTTCATACTTTGTGCATTGTAAAGGACCTACTTCTGCACCTGGGATTTTTTGTGGAACTTTGACTTTAAAACCATTTAATTCCTTTTGTACATATTTAACTCCTTCACAGTCAATATTCATTGCCAAAACAATTGGTCTTTTACCATACTTATCTACTTCTTGGGATTTCATTAAACCAGGATATTCAGGGCTAAAACGTGTTAATCCTTCAGATTTTGCAAAACTAGCTGCTTCCAAACCGATTAACTCAACTGAAGCAATATTACCATTTTTATCCAAAATAGGTTTACCTAAACACGCATCATCTTGTTCAAGTTCAGGGCCAACAGTAAGTGTAGTTTTACCAGTACCACTTAAACCCTTTAAAACACGATCAGAAGTACATCCTGCATGATACGAAACAAGACCATCAGATTCAGCTTTATTCCAAACCATAGTTAGATTAGGTTTTTTAAAAGCTCCTCCAAAATAATCAACACCAAGACTAAGAACTCTTCTTATATTTTTATCCATCTCACTAAAATCATACAGTGTTAAAGGAACAACTGGGTCATATTCTGGCCAAAAACTCTTAATCTCCTTAATATATTTTTCAGGTAGTTTCTCTTGGATAACATAGTTCCAACAATCAATTTGCATATTTTTTTTTGGTGGGAATATCATCAACTTTCCCATCCAAGAAATATAACCACTATGAGGGTTTTTTACACTAATTGTTATTCTTAATCCAACCTCATATCCATGCTCTCCTTGAATTCCCTCTTGTACAATAAGTTTTGGTTTTTCCTCCTGCAAATATTTCATAGCAACATCATAAATTTTTTTACCAATGCTTGTATCAAATTTCTGTTGTTTTTTACCAAGTTTATAACCTTCAGGAATTATGTAAAATGCTCTATCAGGTCTACGGCCTGGTTGAGTTGAACCAAAAAGATATTGACCATCTTTTGTAAAAACATAATAATGTTTTAAAAATTCAATAAAAAAATCATCATCTGGATTATGAATAATATTTTCCTGTAATACCTTGATCTTAGGTTCAATAGAAAATGTTCTTTGCATAATACCTCGACCCTGGAATGCAGTATCATTTTAACCTATATAAAGAGATATGATAAATAAAAAAAAATAAATTATTTTACACCAATTTTGAATAGTTCATTATCTTAAAATATTTAAAAATAATTATTTTAACAACCCCGCCATATCTATATGATTAACGATTAATTTAATAAAACCCATAAATATTAGAATTTACCTCTAAAAATAGCTGACAAATATGAAATCATATATTATTGAAAAAAATAAACTGAAAAATCTTCTAGAATGCTTCTTGAAAAAATATAAAATTTATGGTCCAATAAAATCAGGGATAGATTCGACATTTGATGAAATTAAATCTATTAATGATTTACATTTAGACTATAGTTCTACTATTATACCTCCTAAAAAATTTTTTCATCCCTCAAGGCAAATCTTATTTAAATTTACAATTACGAAAGAAAAATATCTTATTCAAGAAGATATTGAAGATGAAAAATTTATTTTATTTGGTGTTCATCCATGTGATGTTTATGCTATTTTAAAACTTGATAAATTTTTTTCAGGAGAAATCAAAGATAGTTTTTATCGAAATCGGAGGAAAAATTCAATAATTGTAGCATTAAACTGCAATCAACCTGGAGAGAATTCATTTTGTAAATCTATGAACGCTGGTCCTTTTCTAAAAGATGGATACGATATATTACTTACAGATATTGATACAAAATATCTAATTGAAATTGGATCTAATAAAGGAAAAAAACTAATAGAAGATTTAGAGCTTATAGTAGCAACTAATCGTGACGTTGCAGAAAAAGAAAAAAAATGTAAAATATCAGATAGAAAAATTAGAAAAATTCTTGATCCTAGCTGGCTTCCAAAATTAGCGGAGGAAAATCTCGATCATGAGATATGGGTTGATTTAGGAGAGCGTGGAGGAGTTGCTGATTCTTTTCCTTGTCTATCTTGTGGATCTTGTAGCCTTGTTTGTCCTACTTGTTATTGTTATAATATCTATGATACATTAGATTTATCATTAAAGCATGGAAGCAGAATACGAGAACTTGACTCTTGTCAACTTCTTGAATATGGAGAAGTTGCCCAGGGAGGTAATTTTCGAAAAGAACGGAAAGATAGAATACGTCATTGGATGTTTTGTAAATTTGGTGCTGCTGCTGGCGGTAAGAATTCTAATTGTGTTGGTTGTGGAAGATGTATAAGGGTTTGTCCTTCAAAAATTGATATAACTAAAGTCGCAAAAGAATTGAGGAGAAGAAAATAGAATGTTGAATGAATATTATCCGTCTCTTGCTATAATTAAAGAAATTAAAAAAGAAACTAATAATACAAACACATATTTTTTATCATTTTCTGATAATAAATTCGAAAAAAATTTTTCATGGAGTCCTGGACAGTTTATTATGTTAAGTATCCTTGGTGTTGGTGAATCCGCTATTTCTATTTCCAATGTTGATAAAAATAATTTAATTAATGTAACTGTAAGAAATGTTGGAAATGTTACAAATTCACTTTTTTCTTTTAAAAAAAATGATATTATTGGTATTCGTGGACCATATGGCTCTGGTTGGCCACTTAGAGAAATTAAAGGGAAGGATATACTAATTATTGCCGGTGGAATGGGAATTGCACCATTAAGAGGTGTTATACATTATATTAAGAGTCATAGAGAGGATTATGGACAATTTGAAATTATTTATGGTGCTAGAACTCCTGAAGATATGGTTTTTAAATATGAGCTTGATACATGGATGAAGATTAAAAATTGTTCACTTCACTTAAATGTTGATGAAATACCAACAAAAAATCCTTTTGAATGTAAAATAGGTCTTGTGACTTCTTGTTTTCCTATTATGAATACTCATCATAGAAATGCAGTTGCACTGGTTTGTGGTCCTGAGATAATGATGCGATATGTAGCAAAATGTCTCGAGACAATTGGATTTGATGATAAAAAAATCTATCTGTCGCTTGAGCGGAGAATGAAATGTGGTATTGGAAAGTGCGGGCATTGCCAAATAGGAATAAATTATGTTTGTAAAGATGGCCCTGTATTTAACTATGCTGACATAAAACCTTTTATTCGTCCACTTTGAGGTGAAAAAATCACTATGTCTAAAAAACTAAAAATTGGTATATTCAAGTTCACAGGTTGTGCGGGTTGTCAGATGGAAATATTTAGAATGGAAGAAGAATTTTTAGATTTGTTAAAATTATTTGATATCAGCTATTGGAAAATGGCAAAAAGAGATAACAATGTTGAAGATTTGGACATTGCGTTAGTTGAGGGGGGGATATCGACACCATGGGAAATTGAAGAAATCAAATGTATCAGAAAAAAAACAAAAATATTAGTGGCTTTTGGTGACTGTGCTATAGGTGGTTGTATCCCTAGCATTAGAAATTGGATTCCTCAGATGGAATCTGAAGATCTAGTTTATCCGGATCCCTCTACAATTTGCTCAACAAAAATACTAGGTATAGGTGAATATGTAAAATTAGATATAATCTTAAAAGGATGCCCACCACATCGTGAAAATATAATCGAGTTGATAAAATCTGCTGTTTTAAAAATAAAACCAAGACTAAGAAAACATCCTGTTTGTGTTGAATGTAAATTTAATGAAAATATTTGTCTTATTACTACTAAAAAATTACCTTGTATGGGTCCTGTAATTTCTGCAGGATGTGGTGCTATTTGTCCAACACTTAATAGAGAATGCGAAGGTTGTTTTGGTCCAATGAGTAATCCAAATGCTGCTGCTCTTGCAGGTATTTTTAAAAATATTGGATTAAATGATGCAGAAATAAAGCGAAAGTTTAGAAAATATGCTGGTATGAGCCCAGAGTTCAGACTGGAGGCAGGTCACTGATGATTGAGAAAACAATTAAGGTGGACTACATTGCACGAGTTGAAGGCCAAGGTGCAATAAATATTGAGATAACTAAAGACGGAAAAGTCAAACATTTAGAGTTTAAAATATTTGAACCACCTCGTTTTTTTGAATCTTTTCTTATAGGTAGAAAATATGATGAATTAATGGAACTAACAAGTAGAATCTGTGGCATTTGTCCAGTTGCTCATCAAATAACTGCGCTTCGTGCAATCGAAAATGCAATGGGAGTTATTCCAAGTGATCAAACAAAAGATCTTAGAAAGCTTATAGCAATTAGTGCACATATTCAAAGTAACGTTCTTAGCATGTATTTTTTAAGTTTACCAGATTTAATGGGCTATGAAAGTATAATAGCAATGGCTAAAGGTCATATTGATATAGTCAAGAGGGGTTTGGAACTAAAAAAATTAGGTAATGATATAACTGAGATTATTGGAGGGCGATCAGTTCATCCTGTTGCTATGCTTGTTGATGGATTTAGTTTACTTCCTGATAAAAATAAATTACAAACTATTAAAAAAAGATTAATTAATGCAAAAAAAGAGGCTTATGAAACAGTTGATTTATTTGCAAATATTGGATTACCTGATTTTGTTCGAAAATGTGAACATGTAGCAATATCTAATCCTAAATATTATGCAATTAATGAAGGTAGATTTAAATCCTCTGAGGGGCTTGATATTGATGAAATCAATTACCGTGATTATATTTATGAAAAACAAAAAAAATACTCTACAGCGCTTCATTCACTAATAAAGAACAGAGATTCATTTATGGTTGGTCCACTGCCACGTATAAATCTTAACTTTGATCAACTTTCTTCAGATGCAAAAAATGCAGCAAAAAATACTGGAGTGAAATTTCCAAATTATAACCCATTTATTTCTCATCTAGCGCGAGCTATAGAATTGGTTCATGATATAGATGAATCGATAGAAATAATTGATCGACTTAAACTTATTGAGGAACATCCAAATATATTATGTAAATCTGGATTTGGTGCTGCGATTACTGAAGCACCTCGGGGAAGTCTTTATCATTCATATACACTTGATAACAATGGAGTTGTTAAAAAAGCAGATATTGTTCCTCCAACAGCGCATAATGCATTAAATATTGAAAAAGATATGAAAAATTTTGTAAAATCAATAATTGATGAATCTATAGATGATATTACTTTTAAATGTGAAATGTTAGTAAGAGCATATGATCCCTGCATTTCATGTTCAGCACATTAAACAATTATTTGTTGAGTTCAAGTAATTCTTTACTAAGCAGACTAATATGACCCATTTCTTCTTTTATGATATCATCAAGTTTTTGTTTTCCAAGATGCACTGGTACAACTTCTTTTAATCCCAAGTAAAAAACTATTGAATCCTTTTCGGTAGTAATTGCGAATTTAAGAATATCTTCAAATGACGTAGGAATAACCTCTTTTTCATAAAAAATTCGTGTATCAGCAAGTGCACGTAAATAACGCTCTGACTCACCTTGCGGATCAAAAGTGGTTTGAATTTTTTCATCAGTAGAAAGTTTTGATCTTAAAGCTTTAAATGTCTGTTCATGTTCATCTTCCATTTTTGCTAGATTTACTAAAAGTTGTTTTTTATTAGTGTCAATAATTTTTTCAGCAGCGGTTCTATAAAATTTTGCACCATTTCTTTCTATTTGTTCAGCTATTTCAAATACTTCATCTACATTAAAATCAATACCCATTTTTTAATACCTCCTTTCCAATTTCAATCTCCTAAAGCCTTTATCATAGCAAGGATTTGACTATCAGTAAATCCAAGATGTCCAATTGCACCATTTAAACATGCAGCGGAACAAGAACCACACCCTTTACATAGAGCCTCATTTACAGTAGCTACAAGTATTTTATGACCAAAGCGATCAATTTCCTTTAATTCAATTGCTTTATAAGGACATGATTCTACACAAATACCACAGCCACGGCATAGATTTTCATTGACATTTGCAATTGTTGCTTCAATCAACAGTTGTTTTTTAGACAAAATATCACATGCTCTGGATGCTGCACCACTAGCTTGTGCAACGGTATCTGGTACATCCTTTGGACCTTGACAGCAACCTGCCAAAAAAATTCCATCAGTAAATGTATCAACTGGCCTTAACTTCGGATGGGCTTCCAAAAGAAAACCATCTTGACTCTGATTAATATTAAGCAATCTTGCTAAATCCTTTGAATCCTCACGTGGAATAATACCAGTTGCAAGAACAACAAGATCAGCCTCCACATCAGGATGCCCTTTTGCTTTTACTACTGTTTTTCCCTCTTTCATCGTTACTTCAATTGGATCATCAAGATTTCTGCGTCTATAGGTGATACCCTCACCCTGAACTCTGTTATAAAACTCTTCAAAACCCTTACCAAAAGCTCTCATATCAGTATAATATACAATAAGTTTAGACTCAGGTATTTTCTCTTTAACAAGATGAGCTTGCTTAGCTGTGTACATACAACAAACACGAGAACAATATTCATTGGTTTTTTTATCCCGAGAACCAACGCATTGAATGAAAATAACATTTTTAGGCTTTTTACCATT
>Ga0209536_100007638_pt1 | contig 16380 bp, 14 predicted proteins | sample DeeMarSeWOR28_12_FD_187461 | JGI IMG/M metagenome (GOLD analysis project Ga0209536, IMG submission 187461) | Marine sediment microbial communities from White Oak River estuary, North Carolina - WOR-2-8_12 (SPAdes) (version 2) | ecosystem: Environmental > Aquatic > Marine > Intertidal zone >... | reverse complement strand
AGCTTTCGCAACGACACATACGCTACCGAAACATCTACAAATCCAGGGAGATCTTATCACTCCTCAGACATTTGCATACATTATAGAATGCAAGAAGGGATACAACGATCTCGGCATACACTCCATGTTAGATTTTCAATCAAAACTTTGGGAGTGGATCGAGCATATGGAGCATGACGCGGCGGCGGCAGAGAAAGCACCGATTCTTTTTATGGCCCAGGATCGTCGTCCTATCATATCAATACTTAGATATAAAGAAGAAATAATAAACTATACTGATTCATATAGTACATTAACAAGTAAAGAAGGTATAGAGTACATCATGTTATACATGGATGACCTTCTCAAAATCCATAACGGATTCTTTTTTATACAAGATTGAGATCTTCTGCCATGGAAGACAGGAACATGTTAACTTGTAGTCCGTGTCCTCTCCTCTCTAAGTTAACTGTGAACCTCCCATCAGCCACTAGTCCTTGATTGGTTAGTGCATAATCTCTCTTGCCTTGTATAATCTCTCTGGATGCTCTCATAAGCTCATCGTTTTGTACATAGGTGTGAGATTCATTGGTGGATAGTTTAGTGCTGCCACCTAGCACAGGTCTTACCGAGTCGAGCCCAGCGTCAGCACCCATAATTAAAAGAGCGTGAAGAGTATCATCTCTTAGTTTTCCGTTCTTAGTTCTACCTCGCAGGTGCTTGAACATAAGTTCCTTCTCTAAATGTGAGGCAAACTTCTTTAGAAAATCTTTTCTAGATTTCTCATCTACGAGTCCGTCAGCCCCTTTTAACTTATCGAAGTAGTTTATATCCTTCACAGGATATTTTATTCCATTCTGCTTCATCATAAGTTCTATGTGGTTTATGACAGCTTTTGTAGATTGTTCAGGGGTTTTACCTATGATTTGTAGCTGATCTGCATTCTCTACAAATTGTTTTGTAAATGAGGAGATCTTAGACATTTCATTTATTTGTTTTCTTGCATCTCCTATCTGTCTTTCGGACAATCCAGCGTTCCTAAATTCATTTAAAACAAACCTTTCATGATCAGAGAGCGTTGAACTAGGTGAGTACCTGTCACCTACACCTATGAGGTTGTAACTTTCACCAGCTTTAGTACGAATACCTCCTTGATATGTTTTAAGTGATAGACCTACTACATAATAATCTGAATTAGGATCACCGCCTCCATCAAGTATTGCCTTCTTGGTATCTTTGTCAAGGTCCTGAAATTTGACTTTCTGGGCAAGTCGTGCGGCGGTCTTTTCTTTAGGAGGAGAGGTCCATACTAGAAGATTGTCTGCCTTATCTCCCTTAGCAACGCTTCCCCCACCCACTCTTGACACAAACTCAGGATTATATTTTTTATAGAAGTCCATCCTCCTAGTGACATGACCCGATAAGATGTCAGTCATAGTTTGAACTACTTCATCTTTACTAGAATCACCTGTGATGCCCATGTCTTTTAGCATCACACGCATCTGTTCAGTGTGCTGATCGCCCATACCTCTCTGTAATCTAAGGGCCTTGTAGATACTGTCTTTATATCTGGTGGCGATGTCTCTTATAATCTCGCCCGCCTTCTTCGTATTCCCAGACACGATATGGTGAGTGGCTAGTTCTAAATCCTCGGATACATTTTTTACTATCTCACCCATGTTCCCGCCATCTGTTTGAACTTCAAAGTTTTGTAAAGTAAGTTCTTCCCCTTCGTCTAATAGATCAATATTCTCTTGCTGAAACTTCTTAACTTCCTCATCATAAGCATCGAAAAGCTTTGATAAACTATGCTGAGGGCTGGTGTTAAACGATATACCTGCGGGAGTTGATTCATCAACCCTCATGAAGATCGTGCCGTCTTCGTTTCGTTGTAAGAACTCTGTATTTAATCGAAGTTCCTGTAGAAGAGACCTTTTCTCTTCGTTATTAAGAGTCCCAGACCTCAATCTAGAGAGCGTCTTTGTTATGTCTGATATTTTATCTAATGATTGTTTGCTTTGAGTAGATGTAACAGGTTCTCTTTCAAATAAAGTTACTGGCTTATCGTCGCTTTGTTCTGATTTCTCTAAAAACAATGTCTCTCTTTCATTTGCTGATTTTAGTTTGCTTCTAATGCTACTATTTTTATTTGAAAAGTAATCGCCTTGTAACCTTTCTATGGCTTGTTTAGTATACTTCTTACGATCCATTTCGTTGCCATATTTCGTCTCACCTTCTTTTTCAATCAACAACTTTTGTGATTCATATTGAAGTAGAATAGCATCGCCCATTCCAGGGGACAAACTGTTAAGTTCCTCAACAGCTTCCAACTGATCCATGACCCTCTTTCTTTCTTTCTGGCTAAGTCCTTCCAGAGGATCTACAACCTGTTCTGGCTCTTGTGTTCCATCACCTTGATCACCTCCCTCTTCAGGAGGTTCTTCTGCACCAGTATACCAGTTTAAAAGAGCAGCCATACCTTTCTGATCTTTACCAAGCTCTTTAAGATTTCGTTTTCTACTACCGAAGGGTCCACCTTCAATGTATATTCCATTCTCACCAAATCCAACCGTGGCATCATTACCCCCTCCCTGTAAAGGTGATAGGGGTTGTGGTTGATTAGCGGACTTAGCTATCTGACCAGCTTTAAATACTGCGTCGTATGCCCTAGTGTCAGTAGCTTCGTGCAACCTAGAGTAGCTTTCTAATAATAACTTGGCGAAGTTCATCATAATATTATATTAAAATACCCAACCCAACAAACGCTGGGTTGGGTATTATTTTTTGTAGTAGAGTATTACTCTTGAGTACCGACCTGAACAGATGCGGCTACAGCGTCCTTAGCACCTTTAAGAACTCTTAGGAAGTCGAATCTAAAGATCATTTGAATGGTATCAAACTCGTTACCAGTAGCGTAGTTCTTTTCGGCTTTCTTGAAGGACTTAGGATAAGCACCGATAAGCTCATAGATTGCTCTAACATTACCAGCAGTATCAAACTCTTTTATTCTAAGGGTTTGCTTGTACTTAGTAGTTAAAGATCTACCAAGATCCTGATTGTAAACAATGCCCATGTAGCGAAGCAGTAGCTGCCCTTCGGTAGTATACTCAGAGTTAGTACGAAGAAGGTTATCAAAAGTTATTGTAACCTCATCGTTACTAATCTTACCAGGGTAGTATGCTTTATCGTTTAGTCGGTTAACTTCGATATCTTGGAAGTTGAATCCGAACTCACTGATGGACTTTGCACCTAGGGTTAAGGATCGTTTGGTGGAGTTAGTATCAGCACCTGCACCTAGAGACACGCCAGGAGGGAGTGTGAAATCTACCTCCCATCCATAAGTTCTTACTGAATCAAGTTCAGTTGAGATGATAGGAAGACCGAAAGCTAAATTTCTGCTTTCTTGATCTAGATAAGTTGAAGTATAGTTTTGCGTAGGCATTATTTATCTCCTTTATGTTATATAGCAGCTTGCTGATCAACAAGGTTTAATTCAAATACGATGATCTCAGCAGATTTGGTGGGTCTAATGAAGACCTTACACCAAAGCTCACCTTTCTCGATTCTATCAGGGGTGTTGGTGCTTGAATCACAAACGACCTGATACTCAGAGATACCTCTTCGTTGAGCGATAGGATCAAGAAGGTTGGTAGCTAGGTCAGCTACAGCTTCCCAAGTAATAGGATCGTTTGGCTCAAAGGCAAACTGTCTGGTAGAGTTCTGTAGGAGCTTCTTAATGATAATCATCATTCGACGGACATTGATTCTGTCTAGGGCAGAAGCTTCTCTTTGAGCGGTTCTCTGACCAAAGATAACCATACCTTGCTGTGGGAAGTTAACGATTGGGTTGATAACATTACCACCACTATACATGGCATCACGATCACCTTGACCAACTCTAACTTCAACCTCACTTGGCTTAGTTAATCTACCGCGAGAGAATCCAGCAGGAGCGAACCATGCCTCAGAGACATCATCAGTGAAGCACATCTGACGAATGCCGAAGATGGAGGGGTCATACCAGCGGTCCTTTCCATCGTAGCTATTGAAGACCTTAACATGAGGCCAGTAGATCGCAGCCCAGGAGGAAGATATGGCAGAAGTTCTATCACCAGTTCCAACACCGTTACTCCAATCAATAGCGTCCTGAACAGTGCCAACCCCGTAAGGAGGAGCAACAACTGCTAGGAAGTTAGTAGTTGCTTCTGCTAGAGAAATAAGAGCATTCTGTACTGACTGATCGTGGAAGCCAGGAACAGCAGCGATTGTGATGCCTAGAAGGTCATCGTCAAGTGCATATAGGCCCGTCTTTCCAGCAACAGTGCTTGCCCCGATGACAGCAGTTGCCTGACCAGTTGAGGTTGTAGGAATGCCGTCTGTTCCACCAGCAAGCTGGTAGGTTCCTGGGAGGAACTTGACGAATCTTGGGTTAACATCATCAGAAACAGTTCCGCCATAGGTTCCTTTAAGAACACCTAACAACCCAGTTGCAAGAGTTGATATTTTTGAGGCAGCAGTGGTAAGGCCAGTAGCAGCAACATCAGTTCCAGTAAGAGTAAAGTAACCCTTAATGTAATCAGAGGTTTCATCGGTGTTGCCTGTGTTAATAGCAGTTTCTACGAATCTGTCCTCATCTCCTGTAACTGTTACAGTGAAGAGTTCTTCTTGAACTCCTAGATCATTTACTATAAGTTCACTTCTATCACCATAAATCTCTCTAACAGTGACGCTGTTACCTCTAACAGCACCATTAGATTTAACTAGGTAGTTATAACCCGTTCCAGGGTACAAGCTTTCAACAGTGTATGCAAGGTTTGATGCGTCTAAGGTTACACCGCTAGTCACCACCTCGGTTAGTGGTGTGCCCTCATCAGCCCAAACGAAGGGTTGTGTATTACCGCTCATATCAAGGTAAGCTAGGTGATGTGCTCTCTCTCCTGATGGAATAAGATCCTCTATACCATCACCTACAAACCCTGCTGATAAAGAAAGGGTTGATTTATAGCCAGGAGTTGTTAGAGCTAACATGCCACTGCTATCGGATTCATAAACAGCTAGTTTGTTGTTAGCCAGTGTTCCAAAGGTTGCTTTAAGTGAATCATAAGTGCTGTCGTAACCTGATGCGATAGTGTAAGTTTTATCAGCAGCAAAGATAGCGTTTCCAGCAGAATCTGTGCCGTTAACCGTTAGTTCCATACCAGAGGTTACACCGATACCTGTGCCAAAAGCTATGGCAGGACAGCTACCAAGTTGAACATCAGTAAGTGCTTCGGCACCACCATCAATAGCTCTTACAAAGTAGAGTGAGTTGGTGGCTTCAAGAATTTCAATGGCACCTTCTAGACCCTGACCAGCGATATCCTCGGAGGGTTCTCCGAAAGTTCTAATTAGGTTATCTTGATCAGTTATTAAGGTAGCTTCATTGGTAGGTCCTTTAGTGGCGAACCCAACAATACCGACAACACTAGGGTTTAGTGAAGGGATGTAGTTGCTGTTGTCGTTTTCTACGACATAAATTCCGGGGCTAAGAAAAGTTGCCATTTTTTATTCTCCTTATACGGTTCTTATCTTTAAAATCTTTCTGGAAGCCATGACCTCACACTGTTGAGTAATGGCAGAACCAGGGACCACAACGGTTTCCTTGGGCTTGATAAACATGCTTTGGACACCCTTGGGGTATCTTAAAAAGATTTGAAATGCTTGTAAGCTTTCGTTCGTTATGGATTTCATAATAATCTCCTAATGTATTTAGATGGGTAGTCCTTCAATTTTATTAAATTTATACCCAAATTTCGGTGTTTAGGTGAGTGATCTTACCAGTAGAGGTTACTTGGAACTTAGGGCTCTGGATGTAGGTCTGGATCTCGAATATGAAATTCTTCCTAATCAACCTGTCCTCTTTGTCGGCTACCTCTGCCGTAGATATATCTGTCTCCTCTTTGATGTAGGCAGGTATAACTTTGGAGAAAGGGGTTTCTAGAATTATGTTAGGGTTAAACTCTGATCTAATCTTAGAAGAGATCTGATCCATATCAGATAAATACTTAGCCCAGATACTCAGGGTATACTCTGCTTTTATAGGAACATCAGGGGTTGTTACAACTCTAGTGGCTCTTTGTGATGCATCATCCCATTTCGTTGTATGTATTAGAGACGATGATGTTCTTCTCTTTTCATCATCTGAGAGGACAGCGGACTGGTAGATGGTAGAGTAAGGCAGTATTAAGTTGTTCTCTTGAAACTTTTTAGCTACTGCTCTGTCTTGTCTGCCATGATGAACTTTAACTAGAACGCTTTCGTCCTGAGCATTTACATAACTAAGCTTGACCCTGGAGAGCAAGGACCTTAAAATCTCTTTATACACTGTAGAGTTTATTACTAGCCCTTGGGAATACTCATTAATTTTATTTAATAGATAGTTCCTACCAGTATCAGGGGTTTGTCTGTTACTAGCTAAGTATTGCTTGTATGTACCTGAGTTCTCCGTGTATCTGTTATTCAAGATCTAAGTACCCCCCTACATCATCTGCTACATCAGTAACAGGTTGGTTAAGTGTCGGCTCATCTTCGCGGAGAAGCTTGGCAGTGCATACTACATGGTATACTCCATACATCTCAAAGCTATCTTCTTGAACCTCTGTTATCTCATACTTCTGATTCTGAAACTCTGGCTTTATTTGATCACCTATCATAGGGCTTCTGTTCAACTGAGATTCAATATATGATTTATTGAATACAAACATTTGATCATTAGTAAGCTCTATACCAAAGTTTGATAGTACCTCTTCAACTATAGAGGGCTCATAGTGTCCATGAACTCTAATAGGTTCTGAAGATATGGTTTTACTTCTAGCTTCTAAGTACACCTCATCAAAGTTTTCACTAACAAACGACTTGAAGTAGTGCAAAGGTGAACCAGATATCCTAATGATTTCATCGTCAACTAGGTTGAATAAATTTACATCTGGATTGTTGGGATCATAAAAAGATAAAGGAGTGGCACCCTCCACTTGTGGAAGGTCTTGCATCTGCCTGTTAACTTTAAATCTCTTAGCCATCAACCTGTGGTAAACATGGGAGGTTCTTCAACCTCATTGATTAACTCATCTTTTAGAGTTTGTTTTTCCTGCATGGCCTGTTGTTGCAGGGCTGCTCCGTTAAGCTGTGTTCCTCCTCCTGGCCCAGGAACGACGGCAAACTTGCCTCTGACCTGACCAAGAAGCTCCTTAGCGCAGGCAGTAGAATACTTCTGTACCCAGTTCCTCATCTTTGGAGTCATGGTCACAGAGTTTAATGCACGATATTCTAATATCGCCACATCAGTTACTGAAGGAACTGGGTATAGCTGTAGGAACTGACCATCTATGATGTCCCATCCTCCGTCTTGTCCTAGAACTCTTCTGGTTGTTTCCAAAGTAGATTGTAAAAGGTAGTAATCTCCGATGGTAAAGTTATCGAATAAAAAGTTGTCTTGGAAATACTTTATAAAGAAATCGAACTCAAGCGTACCAGCTTGAGATTGTATGCTAAGTAGTGTCTTTTTGAAAGTTACATAGGTCAGGTTTCTTAGTATGTAGTTAGGGATTCCATATAGATTATACCCACCTTCCGTCTGAAATGCTGCATATTGTCTAGTGAAATGAGGAGCGTGATAATCAAGCTCTGTTATAGCTTCGTCTATACAAAGCTTTAGCTGATGATCATTTAGCTCAACTCTAACTACAGGGTGACCTAAGCTGGCTAGTATATAGCTTCTGATTTGTTCCTCAAAATTACTAAACTCAACAACATCTGTTTGAGTTGTCTTATTAAGGTTATCGAGGTCTATCTCCTGAACATCAGGAGAAGTGTGATCTGATAAATTATCACTCGCAGTGTTTGAAAAACTATTTCCGTACCCCGTCACTTTTGGGTAAACTATTCTTGCCACTTAGCTTTCTCCTGGGTTTTCTCTTAGCAGGAGTCCTTTTGGGTTTCTCCTCTATTCTTTTTAAGTATTCGTAGTTCAACTCAGATGTTGATTCAATTATCTGATTGGGTCGTATCTGAATAAGATCTCCGTCCACATCAAGAAGCATACTGAATCTACAAGTGCTTCTGTACTTATACTTCATACTTATATATAGTGCTTTAAATAAAAAAACTGCCCACTCCCCTTATTTTGAGGAGTGGGCAGTTTTTAACTACCTAAGATCAGACGGTTAGTGGTAATTTCTGATCTAGACCAGCGGTGATACCGTCAGTGCCGACCATTCTAATAACTCTATAGAATCTAGAAGCAGGAGCAACAGCTACCTTACCGTAACGGGTAAGGATGCCCTTTCTGGGCTGGAAGCTCTCAGGGTCAGTAATGGTGGGTAGTGCCTGGAATGGAATGTAGGGGGCGTAAATGAAGCCACCGTCCATTGGGCTGGAGCCCTTGTAACCCATCATCATCTCACCCTCTGGGTAGAGAGGATCGACATAGAGATCGTAACGACCCATGAACTTGCCACGGAACTGGATAGTGCCAGGACCGAAGTTAGTTGGAGCGTCAGAGGACTCGATGCCGCCAGTTAGGCGAGCAGCGGTCTCAAGAAGGGTTGCCATAACAGGAGCACAGATAATCCAGTTACCAGCACCACGCTGAGTGGTCTTGTAAATGTCCTGTGAAGCGTAGTTAATAGTGGCGAGCAAGTTAGCGTACTTGTCGCCAATGTGGCGAGGAGCAAAGCTGTCAAAGGCAGTGTTGTTGAAGTCGAATAGGAAAACATTCTGACCAACGCTGTAGCTGCCAGGGATACCAGGGATGTCCTCTACACCATCGGATCCGTCTGCTTTTGGAGCGAAAAGGAAATCACCGAAGCTAGAATCCGAGGCGGGATTAAAGTCAGAGTTGGGAGTGTTGCTTGCTTGATCAAGCATACCCTTAAGGAATAGATCACCAGTACCAGTGCCAGTGAGATCGTAAGCAAGACCACGAAGGTTCTCGATAAGCTCACGGTCAACCTCTAGGCGAATTTCTTTGCCGAGAAGATCAGTAAGCTCACGCTCAAGATCAAGGTTGTGATATGCCTTGAGATCTTGAGAAGCTTCGAGAGTCCAGAGAGCACGCATCTTCTTGGTGCGTGCAATCACGGGCTGCTGCTCGATGCTCATGGTGACCTCTGGGATTGCAGAGCCAGCAAGAGCTTCACCAGCGGATACTGACCAACCTTGAGCAAATGCGGCTGCGGGCCAGTTAGCAATAGCATCAGCCATGTTAGCTTCGTTAGCGCCAGTAGGATCTTGGTTAAGAGCAGAGGCACCAAAATCTTGCTGAGTTGTGCCACTTGCTAGGTTATTTATAGCACTTACGCCACGACCTTTGTAGTCGATCTCGCCAGTAACCTTACCACGGTAGGTAAGCTGGTACTTGCTGTAGAGGTTCTGACGGGTGCCGCCATAAACTCTAGCAGAGCCAAGGTAGAAGACCTGTGAGACAGGGGCGCTCATAGGTTGAACGCTAACGAGGTTGTTAGCGATTAGTTCGGGGAATACCCGACGAACGAGAGGGAATGCAAACTTCTGGAAAGTACCAATGCTACCAACAGTAGTGGTGCCAGGAGCGTAAGCGGCTTCATCAACGCGCTCATTCTGTGCTGACTTGAGTTGGTTTTCCAGTAGTTGTGCAGTTACTCTCTTGGTATAATCATTTTCGATGCCGTCAACTGCGGGACCCCACTTCTGTACGAGGTCGTCACTAGCACCCATTTCCATAATATCCATAATAACTACAACTCCTTAAAGTTATAAGCTCATCGCATAAGCTTGAGCATTTCTTCGGTTAAGAATTGATTCCCTATACTTTCCAGTTGTTCATCCTCAACCTCTTCATCCACATTGTTAGTAATAACTACGGCTTGCTCGGTGGACTCGAACAGCATAGCTTCCTTTTCCTCTGATAGAGAATGAACGCTCTCGTTCAGTGACTCGATTTCTCTTTCACGCTTTGAGACCTTCGACTCTAACAGTTGGATTGTTTTAGCAAGACGATCTTGCTCTTTTAGTGATTCAGAAAGCTCACGGGCAAGTAATTCATTATCACCTTGTAGCTCGCTGGCCTCTGACAATCTCTTCTCGCTCTCAGCATCAATGTACTCAGGACGATACTCGACTGACATGTAGCCCATTAGCTCACGGAATCTTTGTGCATCACGATAAACATCATTGGACTCATGAAGCTCCTCAAGGGCTGCTTCCTGAATCTGCTGACGCTTCATGGATAAGTAGGCGAAAACCTTGTCGGTAAGTTCACTAACTTCTTCCTGTACTCTTTGCTCAATTAGATCTGACATAACACCAGCGATTTCAACTACCGTCTCCTCGGTGATGCCCTCAGGAAGTAACTGAGCGATATCTTCTATTTTGTTTTTATCCATGATTGTGCTCCAATCTATTGTTATCTATACATCTATTATAGATGTCGTTGTTTTTTACTATTTTTTTGGTAGGTTTGATCCTGGCTTTTTAGCAGCCAGCTTATCATCCTTCATGAAAGAATCTTGTTTGAGTCCACTCTTTCTGAGGGCACCCTCGCTTTCCTTTCTTCCAAGCTTCCTCACTGCCGCTAAATGCTTAGGAGAAGCCATGCCAGCTTTCTTTTGAATCGCCTTCTCAACTCTTGCTAATCTCTTAACTCCGCGAGAACCTTCTTTTATAATGTTCTCTACGCGAGGAAATAGTTTAGAAGTTTCTTCTTTCTCTTCCTTTCTAAGCATCTTGAAGTCCTGTCCGTCAATCTTTCCGTTCTTGTTCTTGTCTAGCTTGTGCTGCTTACCTTTAAGTTTCTCATCAAGGCGCTCGGCTAGTAAGGTGCTGAACACTTTCTGCTTCGTGACCTTGGGAAGAACATCACTTAGGATCTCCTCAACTAACATGCTGTTAAGGTTAGTGCTCTCAGACAAGGCAGGAAAGGCACCACGGGTCGAAGGATCAGCAACAAGGTCCCAGGTGATAAGGCGGAAGTCCTCGTTTACATAACGCTTACCATCTTGACCCTCAGAAAGGGTGCCCATACCGCGTGAAGAGATGCCGATCTGCACGCCACCTTCGATAAGTGCCTTGGCAACCTTACCCATAGGAGTATCAAGTATCTCAGCTTCACCAATGATCTCGTTACCCTTAGCTTCTAGCTTAGTGATAAGGTGAGAGACATTGGAAAGCTTGACGCTATCGTGCTGAGGGTGATCAAGCTCACCCATGAGACGACGGTTCCTCATGGACTCTTCAAGCTTACTAATCTCACGCTTAAGTAATGCTTTAGGATAGATACGCTTGTTGTTGTTCTCCTCGTCTGCACGCTGGAAAACGCCACGAACTTTCATGGGACCATTCTTGCCCTCGTTGAGGACCTGTAAATTCTCAATGATAAAAACATCTTCGATTAGCATCACTTATCTCCTTTGTCGATCTTTCTTCGAGCTTTAGCGGTTAGTCGTTTAGAGGTGGACTTACCGTGCTTCACCTTTGTTCTAGCAGCATGGCTCTTTACACTCTTCCAATCTGAGCTAGGGGTTGAGCTTCCAGGCGTGAATCCCTTTGCAGTTCTACCTGATACTCTTTGCTGCTTACTTTTACCCCAACCACCAGCAGTGGTTACATACATTCTATACGAACCTTTGGTTGTGAATATAGTCCCTGGGGAGGTCTTCTTAAGTGCGTCTTTTATAGTGCTGTAGGTAGGTGCCTTACTTTTCTGTCCAGACACCTTCTCCTTTCTGCGACGATAAGTTCCTCTACCGTTAGGGTATCGACTACTTTTTTCGTCTACGCGCTCTGACTCGCTTCTTACTATGCTGATCAGCCCCATAATGAGTACCTATACTTCCAGTTGTAGTGGTTCCGGGTCCGTAAAATTCATTTAAAAGATCTTTAAGTTCAGAAACCTTTTGCTTAATTTCTTCTTTAAGGACCTTCCTTCTTTGCTCAAGAAGATTAACTTGTGGTTCTTCTTTCTTTGCTACTCCAAATGAGTTAGCTAGAACTTGATCCACATCCTCTTGAAGGACTTGGACATTCTCTATATCTGGGACATTACCCTGCATCCTTGGTTTAGACGCAGGTTGAGGATTGGCCTTCTCGCGCTCTAATAAGTTAAGAGCGAAGTCGCCAATCCCCATACCCGTTTCGTTAAGAGAAGCCATTTTTATCAGCAGTCCTCGCCTTCTTTCTCCATCTTCTTGCCTTTCTTGGCAGCTTTCATGGACTTCTTCTTGCCGTACATTTCGTTAACGAAAGCTACGACCTTCTCAACTTCATCTTCGTCAAGACCTTCGAGGAGATCTACTTCCTCTTCTTCGATAACCTCACCTTCCTCGGACTCCTCTGCTTCAGCTAGAAGCTCCTCAGCTTCTTGGAATACGGTAAGCATTTGCTCTGCGTGCTCTAGAAGAACCTCGTCAGAAAGCTCGGCCTCAAGGGTGGACTCACAAAGAGGGCAGGTGTGTGCTTCAACAGCACTCTCTTCCTTGGCCTCCTCGATAACTTCTGCCTCCTGAACGGGAGCAGCGGACTCAGTAATAAAACCTGCCTTCTTCCAGGCAGCGGTGCCAAGTACGGCCTCTCTTAATTGATCTCTGTTCATAATAAACTCCTGACGCTCTAAGCGTCTGTAGATATGTATATCTAATTAAATTTAACTAGTGATTTTTCCTGTTTTTTAAGGCCCTACTACAACTGTTACATTTTTCAAGCTGGGACCTCCCTGATGCAAGGCGCAAGCTCTCAGATCACCGACTCTGTGGATAGGGAACCCTTCTGCTGTCACAGTTGAAGAACCTACAGTAGGATGAACAGGGACTACGGAGTCGCCGTGAATATGTATCTCGCCTAGTGCTCTTACTACAGCTACAGGGACACCGTGTATTGTTACAGTTCCAGCAGAGTTTAGTGGTAGTATGTTTCCGTCGAGTTGTGTGCTAGGATCTCCTAGAACTTGTGCGATTGATGCAGCCATAATTAAGGTAATATCTCGGGGGTTTCTTCTTCAAAGTCGCGGTCTATTCTTGTAGCCCTTACCTTGACCTCAGGTTTTACATAGTCATCATAGTTTCTTAGATCTTCCTTAGGAACATCAGAAAGTTTTGAATAACGATCTTTTACTGTGGATTCTGTAGCTAGAGTGTTATTTGCTATCTTATTTTCTTTTTCACTCCATGAATCAAATTCAAAGAATTTTAAAGCTTGGATCTCTGAGACGGACATTTTCTTATATACTTCAGGCCAAGGTATATAAGTATTCTTTTCATCAATGAAAGAGCCAGAGGTATCCTTTACTTCCTTTATAGATCTAAGAAGTTTTCTTACTGGGGTTTCTTTTCTTGGGAGCTTCTCCTCCCCATTCAGCAATGGCTTCTGAATTTCCTTAAATTGTTGTTTGTTATATCCAAACCTTAAGGTTCCTACATAATCATCCCTAGGATCGAAGCCCTCCCCTCTCTGCTCCTGATCGAACTGGTTTATCCAGGGCTGCTTAAACTTATCAGCACCCGTAGCTGGTTTGTATGGATGGTATCGAGCGTTAAAGAATCTCTTGCTGTAACCAGAGAGGAATGTCTTACCCTCTGATAACAGGTTCCTAGGGTCATCACTAGGTATTATTTGAATATACCATGGCAATCTTCTAGGCATGATGATACTGTCATCTCTATAACCTACTAAGTTCTCAAAGCTTATATCTTTGAAAGTAGCAGTTATATATTTTGTATACTCTAGATGATCAAAGAAAGGATCCTCAGGAGCTATGTAGTAGTTTTCAAAGGGCCAAGGATTGTAGCGAATAAACTCGTCAATCTCTTCCTCATCCTCTACCCAATCATACTTTACCTGTGTTAATCTTATAAGTTTCTTATCACTGTCAACATCTTGAACAGATGACAAGTTAACCTTCATAAAATAAATATCCTGTCTTGGGGTATCTAAAGAATAAGTTTCTTCTATCAGTGCGGACTCAGGAGTTTGCACCTCTATCTTAGTTGTAAGCTCGTCTCCTAAGTATCCGAAAGCTCTAGCGTAGTCACCTCTGTCTAGCATGAAAGCTTTAGGTTTATCAGATTCAAGATCTACTGCGTCGGTCCTACCTTGAGAGTTCTGATATTTAACTATATCTCCAGGGTCTATGGTCAGAGTTGATAATGTAGAGTCGGATAAAACTATGTTGAACTTGTCCTCTATAGATACATCTGAGTAATCAAGAGTGCCGTCTTGGAAAAGTAATGGGACCGCTTTTCTAAGATCTGGTGCTGGCGACTTCCATAACCTCATCCTCTCCTTGTTCTTTCCGCCGTAGAATTGTGGATCTATTGGCTTCGCTTTTTCGTTGATGAACTTTATAAGACCTTGCTCATCTCTAGTCCTAGAAGAGGGTATCCTATCCACATCATACCCTTCACTTGGTATAGTATCTTGCCTTATAGTGTCCAAGGTATCCGACATGATAGCTCTTTTAAGAGCCCTTAGGAAACCGTTCTTGATAGGGACGCCCCTTGAATCTTTTATTGTTTCTAACCTATATCTAACATCCCGCCTCAAGCTTCTGAATAAAGGCACAAGACCTATGTTGCTATAAGCAGCGTTAGGTATTTCGTTACCTGCCTCTCTTGCTCTTATAATCTCAGCAATAGAACAATGAATGTAATCAGCAAATATATCATTCCTTAGAGTGTTTCTAACAGGAACGAAAGATACTCTCTCAAAATACTTTCTATTAGACCCTATGGGATCAAGGATTGATTCTCTACTCGACAACCTTTGAAGAGTTGCTAAAAAGTTATTAGCCCTAGATTGAAGTTCATCATCAGATAATGACCTCAACCTTTCATCTAGGTTACTCTTATCTGGACCTCCGCCTGTGGGAGGTAGGCCCTGTGTATTACACTGGGTAGGGCAACTTGTTCCACCGATAGCTCCGATAGTGGTGTTTGCGTCCGCAACCCAGGTACAGAATTGACCATCTTCAGGACAAACGCTGAAACCTATACCTCCCTGAGTTGGGTCATAAAGATCTCCTATAAATGCCTGTGTGGTTTGACAGTTGTTTTGTTCATCACAGTAAGAAATATCACAGAAGTTGTCAGTTAAACAAGGGTCAGGATCACCGCAGGTTCCAATAATAACTCCACCAATATCTTGTCCTTCATAATCTGCACAGGTTTCATCCTGTCCCATTGAAACGATTGTTCCACCAGCAACATTGTTACATACACCTTGGTCACAGTAGTAAGAATCGCATAAGGTATCTATGTTATCACATGGCCCAGGGTCCACCTGACAAGTACCTACAGCATACTCTACGCTATCAATTATGAATGTTCCTACGCAATCTTCCTCTGTTTGTACTGCTACAACATCTTGAATACATCCTTCAGCGGTGCAAGCATAAACCCCACAATCAAAACCATCATTGTTGCAATTTGAAGGCGGTGATTTTCTCCAAATAACTCCACCTACAGTTACAGTAGTTACATCGTTATAAATGTAATCAGGTAGCTCTATTGTTTTGGTTTCTATTTCACCATTATTGGTGTTAGTGCCTGGGAATTTGGCACACTTGTAAAAGGTTCTAGGTGTAGTGGCGCACTTATCTGTAGGACAGCTTCCAAAGAACACTGCTCCAAACCCTACACCGTTTTGTGTATCCTCATCTCCGTCATTCGATGTCGCCGTATCGGTACAAGTGAAGTCCCCTGTACCATTCCAAGGAGAAGGGGGTGAGCACTTGTAAGCAGGGTTGCCTCCTATGTTCCCCCCTCCACCAGTATTTGATATTGGATCACCGCTTTGAAAGGTATAACCACATAGCCCACCAGCAGCGCACTGCGCTGGATAGTTATCGCAGTTCTTACCATTCACAGAGGGAGAAGGGTCTGTAAATACTAGTGTCTCATCCACCCCAGGACCCTGTACCCTGAATGTAAATGCATTGAAGGCAGCGTCATTACCTGATCCTGGGTTGAAAGAAAGTGTTGCGCTATCCCCATTAACATTAAAAGATATCCCGTTAACAGGAGAGCCCTGAGAGTCCACAGCAGTAAAGGTGAAATCAGTTATATTGAAAATCTCTCCCTCATCGTCAGGGAAGTTTATTAGACCCCACTCAGGATCTACAAAGTTTATAGGGGACCCGTCGCAGAAGAACCCTGGATCTAAGGGTTGGAATATTCCAGGGAAGCTGTCCTCAAGTATGGTTATGAAGTTAGGGGTAGGGCCATCATAGTCACCTTGACACTCAGTAGATGAGTTGAGGCACGCAACTTTACTAGCAAAACCTGTTACAGTAGCTCCTTGAATAGTAGCTGTCTCCTGTGCAGGACAAGAATCCGTGGCAGCTATCTGAACTGTAAAAGTTTGATCACAGTTACTAGTAGGAGGTTTGCAATAAAA
>Ga0209536_100007637_pt1 | contig 16380 bp, 8 predicted proteins | sample DeeMarSeWOR28_12_FD_187461 | JGI IMG/M metagenome (GOLD analysis project Ga0209536, IMG submission 187461) | Marine sediment microbial communities from White Oak River estuary, North Carolina - WOR-2-8_12 (SPAdes) (version 2) | ecosystem: Environmental > Aquatic > Marine > Intertidal zone >... | reverse complement strand
GCCTTTCATTATGACCGAATGGACGCAGAAGCCGCCCAACCAGTGGAAGGCCGAGATTGCACCGTTGTTCGCGTTCTATTGCATGGGTCTCCAGGGGTGGGATGCATCATACCATTTCGCCGCTTCCCGCGCGTTTATGGGCAACGGCTGGCCCGACATGAGGTCATACGTCACCTGCACTCCACATTACATAGGCCAGTTCCCTGCATTGGCCTTCGCTATCTATAACAACCATTTCGAAGAGGGTGATATTATCTCCGCGCGACGGCTGTCAACCGGCGATATTTTCACCGGCATCGATAAGCTTCAGCAGGAATATGGTCAGGTTGGTTACGATGAGAATGAATTGCTGGCCCATGACGATACACCCGTAGAGGCCCTGGCCATAGGGCGTGTGACGCTAAAAATCGAGGACGGCCTGGAACCTTCTTCTCTCGGTGAATTGTCCACATATTGGGATCGGCAGGCACAGACCGTTCAAAGCACCACAGGCCAGCTTACCTGGGATTACGGCAGAAAAGTCGTGACAGTCCATTCCGAGAAGACGCAGGGTGTTATCGGTTTTGCCGGCGGACAAACATTTGATTTGCCCGGCGTCACTGTACAGATTGGCCCAACGCCATTTGTTAGCTTGCTGTTTACGCCTTTGGATGATCAAACTCTCATTGAATCGCGGCATATTCTCATTACCGCTATGGCGCAAGACAAACAACTCGGCACAGTTTATAAAGAAGACGGTACGAATCTGATCGAAACAGGCGGGCCTCCTTTACTTCTTGAGCCGGTACAGGCAACTCTCACATTTAAAGGCGTTCCCCTGACCTCAGTGAATGTGGTTGATATTTACGGTGTACCTGCGGCTAAGCAAGTTGAACGTACAGATAATACCTTCGACATCGATGGCCGCTATGCCACCTACTATTACCGGGTCAAACGCGCGAGTGAATAAGATGCATTCGTTAAGTACGAGACGTGGTTATGTGGTTTTCTCTTGAGATTTCCTCCTGCGTTCTGCAAAGACACTAAGGATTATTCCCAGTTCAAACAGAAGGTACAGGGGTATTGCAAGAGTGACTTGAGATATCACGTCCGGCGGAGTGGCCATTGCGGCTATAACAAAGATACCGAGCAGAACAAATTTCCTTGATTTGCGCAGGGCCTGGATTGAGACCAGAGACGTTCTGTTAAGAAAGAATATCGCGATCGGAGTCTGAAACGCCACGCCGAAGACCAGCATGAGCATTGTGACAAATGAAATATAGTCGGCAAAAGTGAAATTGGACCTGGCGTCAAGCACACCTTCATTAAACTTCACAAGGAAACCGAGCGTTAGTGGCGCCACAACGAAAAGGAAGAACAAAGCACCGGTGACGAACAATATGGCGGAAAAAGGTACGGCTTTGTGAACGTATTTTTTTTCATGTGCATAAAGTCCTGCAGCAACGAACATCCATATATGGTAGAAGACCCAGGGAGACGAGAGGATCAGACCAGCCATCAACGCGATTTTGATATAACTGATGATACCAGCAGCCGGGCTGAGTATTTGAAGACGACGTTCAGGAGATATCTGATTCCCTGACGGACGGATGGCTGTGTAGTTCGGATCGTTAAACAGTGCCAAAAGTGCTTCTGTACAAAACTTCTGCACGAATTCCTCGGTTTTCGGTTCAATGTTTTGAGTGTCTGGATCGGCGAGCAATTTCCGGCGAGTATTGCTAAAAAGATTGTTTATAAGCTTAAATGTCTCTTCTTCTATTTGAAGTTCGTCATCAGATGCTTCAAACACTTTAGTATATGGCTTTTCGATGAATTTGATAATCCGCGTGCCAAACAACAGGCAGATACCAGTTCCAATAAGCAGGCCGGTAAGAGCAAGAATCAAACGACCGCGCAACTCCTCCAGATGGTCGCCTAAACTCATGGTGGTGTCAAGAGGATCTTGCGGCTTTTTTTTCTTCTTCTTTTTTTCTTTGCCCATTTTCAGACAAGAGGGGTCCTGGAGGCTTCGGGATTGAAGTGATTTAGCTCATTGAATCTTCGGATTCATCCAGACCGGCGGCCTTGCTCGTTTCTTTGGCCACATCATCGCCGATTTTTTTGACGTCATTGACCAATTCGTCCTTGGTTTCTTCCACTTCGTGGATTCCCTTTTTGAACTCGGTCATACTCTTTCCCAAGCCACGGGCAATTTCGGGCAATCGTCTACCGAACAGAAGAACCGCGATAATGAGAATAATGATAAGCTCAAAGGGCCCCGGCGTCCAAAAGGCCAGATATTGCATATAATCAATCATGTCAATCTCCTAATTTCTCAATCGTAGTATTATAACGCGATATGATTTGCTTTGTCAACAATACTTTTCGCCAAATACTTTATACCCAAAAAAGAGCCGGGCAGTATAATCCATCTCAGTTTTAAGGTCAAGTACCTGTAATACAAATATCAGCATCTTTATTATTGATATTGTTCTTCTTATCGGTCTTGATTCCCTGAAAAAAGCAGGTAGATGTAGGAGGGCTGAAATGAGGCTTTTTTTGGTTTTTATAATATTAAAAAGCCACAAAAAACTGTCTTTTTTAAGGGTGTAAGTGCTATATATACAAGCATTTATGATATGGCCGCAGTGATTTTTCTTGCTTTTGTTGTCCATTTCGGTTATGATAATATCATCGTAAGAGAATATGGATATGAACGTACCGTTTCTTTGGATTCTTGATGAAGAAGTTTTATTACGAAACTTGGCTTCCATTTGTTTTTAACAAGAGGAGGATTTTGATTCTGGCGATTGCAAGCTATATTGCATTGTGCTGAGGAATCACGGGATTGTTGAGTTATTTTTGCAGCCGCCCGTTTTGAAGGGCGGCTTTTTTCTGCGCTCGAAGCTATTTCAGTTGACTCAGCAAATATTTGTTGTTAAAATAGATAAATATTGTGTGCTGATGTTGAAAAACACCCTTATAGTCGATGACCGTGACTTTGGGACCGAAAAGTTATAGGTTAAATCGCGGTTATCGTTCTACAGCAGCGGTGAAGATGGAGGCAGAACATAGTCGTGTCTTTGAAAGCTCCTTTCCTACCATTGATTTTATTTATTTTTTGGGCGGTTTTTGCCTTACCAGCGGAAACGTCAGGCAATACGACACTGGTAATCAACGAGATGATGGCCGACAACACCGGTTCGGCACGTGACCAGAACGGAGATGACGACGACTGGATCGAGATTTACAACTACGGCGATTCGCCAGTGAATATTGGAGGAATGTATCTCACGGATAGTCAGTCGGCTGCCAACGGATGGCGCGTGCCTGATGACAATCCCGCTGCTACAACCATACCCCCGAAAGATTTTTTGCTGATCTGGGCAGATGATGAGACGAACGAGGGTACGCTGCATGCCGGTTTCAAACTCAGTTCCGGCGGCGAGAATATCCGATTGTTTGATACCGACGGCAAAACTCTGATCGACGAGTTGACTTTTGGCCCTCAGAGCGAAGACCGCTCTTACGGCCGCCTGCCTGATGGAAGCGATAACTGGCAGATTCTTGCCGCACCCACACCGGGCAAGTCCAACTCATCGGCGCCTATTTCCGTTGTAATTGACGAGATTATGTATCATCCATATCATTCACAAACCGAACCAGAGGATATTGGCGCCGAATATATTGAGCTCTTCAACCGCGGAACTGAGCCAGTCAGACTTTCCGGCTGGCAAATCAGCAACGGCGTAGATTTTGTATTGCCCGATGTGACACTTGGTGCCGGAGAGTATCTTGTTGTGGCAGCGAATATCGACACCTTCAAATCCAACTATCCAACGATAAGTAACGTTGTCGGCAACTGGACGGGTCGGTTAAGCAATAGAGGCGAAGCGGTTGAGATTCTTGATGATACAGGCGTACTAATCGACAGAGTTCGTTACTCAGATGAAGGAGACTGGGCCGTGCGCGAGCTTGGTCCGGAAGATTATACCCACCGCGGCTGGGTTTGGTCGAACCAGCACGATGGGGGCAGTGGTTCTTTGGAATTGATTAATGCCGGGATGCCGAATGAGTATGGCCAGAACTGGGCTGCCAGCTTGGTCAATGGTGGAACACCCGGAGTGGTGAATTCGGTAGTCGATGACGATATCGCACCACTTATCCTTAATGCAATACACTGGCCGGTCATCCCCAGCTCAGATGATGCCGTAACAGTATCAGCACACATCCTGGATGAATCAACGAATGATATTATGGTAACACTGTATCATCGCCAGGATGGCCAAACCGACTTTAACACTTTAACGATGCGCGACGACGGCCAAAACGGCGACGGCGATGCGGATGACGGGATCTACGCGGCACGAATACCTGCACAGCCCGAAGGCACGATAATGGAATTCTATCTGATAGCAACAGATGCCGGCGCGAATTACCGCATCTGGCCGGCGCCCGCGATGGTCGATGGAAGGCCCCAGCAGGTGACAAACGCGCTCTACCAGGTGAATGATTCAGCCGGCACAGACAAAGGATGGATTCCCGGTAGCCAGCCTGTTTATTACCTGATAATGACCGAGCAGGAACTGACGGAGCTTGAGGACATCGGGGACAGAAATTACAGCGGAAACCTTTTCGCTGCCGAGCCGATGAGCAACGCGCAGATGAACGCTACATTTATCAGCATTGACGGCGTATATACGGACATCCGCTATAACGTCGGCGTTCGCAACCGGGGCAACCGCAAGCGGGCCGACCCCCCAATGAGCTACCGCGTCAATTTCCCTAACGATCATTCATGGAAGAACGTCTCGGCATTGAATCTCAACAGCAAATACCCGCATCTTGAGTTAATGGGCAGTGTGCTGTTCCAAATGTCGGGTCTGGCCGCGGCAGACGTGCATATTATTCAACTCCGTGTCAATGGTCAAAACCTTGCAGCAGATGATTACAATCAGACATATGGCTCGTACTCTGCTATAGAAGTACTCGACAGCGATTGGGCCAAAAAACATTTCTCGGATGACGATGCCGGCAACCTTTATCGCTGCACTTATTATGATGATGGCTCACACCCCAGGACTTTCGCCGACCTTGACTACAAAGAAAGTGCAGGTCAAACGCCGAATCCCGACGACTATCGAAACAACTACATCAAAAAAACAAACGCCGCCCAAGACGACTGGTCGGACTTATTTAACCTGATCGATAAATTGAACAACGAAAATATTCCAGATGACAGTTTTGTTGACGAGGTCAGTCAGGTAATTAATCTCGAAAAATGGATGCGATTTCTTGCTGCTGATGCTCTGATGGGCAATCGTGAAGGCGGCCTTACTTCCGGGGCTGGCGATGACTTCGCAATGTATCGAGGCGTTGAAGATCCGCGTTTCTGGCTGGTAGGCCACGATCTCGACACCCTGCTCGGTCAGGGCGACCATGACTACGAGCCTGAGCGTGACATTTTTGTTTATGATGGTGTGGATGGTCTTGAGCGGCTGCTTAGTCACCCGGACGTCATCCAGCTATATTATCGCCAGTACAAAGACCTGGCCGAAACGGTCTTTGCTCCGGAGAATATTTTCCCGCTAATCGACCGGCTTCTCAGCGACTGGGTGCCGAGTTCGGAGATCGAGGGCCGGCAAGGGATAAAGCAGTTTGTCATCGACCGCAGAAACAGCATTTTATACGGAGGCTACCCTGACAGCGACGATGAACCACAGATTCCACAACAGTTAACCATCGATAGCGACCTGCCCTTAGTCAACGATTTTCATCATATCGATATACCAGTTATCGATCTTGAAGGAACAGCCAACGCAATCACAACACGTTCGGTGCTTGTTAACGGCCAATTAGTTGACGAGGACGATTGGTCCCAGAAAAACGGCACATGGTCAATCCGGGACATATTCCTCAATCCCGGCATCAATCGAATTATTGTTCAGGCCTTTGACGGCCCCAACGGCACAGGCAACCAGGTCGAACAGGGATATATTGACATCTGGTACGATACCGGCTCGACCAATGATTTTCCCGATAACAGCGGCGGCGCTACCAACCAGATCCTTACGCAAACAGAAACTATCATTCCCAGCCTTATCGTTCGCGACAGTTATTTGCCCGGCATACCTGTACTTGTGCGCGTGGAGCTTTTAAACGAGGACGGCACAATCAATCGCGATCTTTGGGATGCCGAGGCGAGACTTTCGGTTCTCGATAATCCGAATATCAGCCTGTCCACCGATCGTCTCACAATGTATAACGGCCTCGGCAGCGCGCTGGTCAGCATTAGCGGCAGTGGTGATTTTACGTTGAACGTCGAAGTAAACGGCATAATCATGAGCAAGGTCATGACCGACTGGAGCGGTGTTCCGATTCAGACTGTCTCGGGCGAACTCAACGAATCGCAAACTTGGAGCAGTATTTATCACATCACCGGTGGTGACTTCGATATTCACGAAGGCGTCACACTAACACTAAATCCCGGGGCCCTCGTGCTAATCGACGGAGTATCCTCTGGCAGCAACGGCACGGATATTGACGTAGCCGGATCCATCCAATCGCTCGGTACGATCGATTCACCTGTAACCATTACTGCATACGAACCGGGCAGAAACTGGGGAGAATTGCACCATGTCGATGCGGCACCGTCAACCTTCCTCTACACAAACATCACTCAGGCCGGGCGTTCACCAAGAGTCGGCCACTCAAATTCAGGCCCAACTATCCGGGCATCCGGCTCGACATTTGTATTCGAACACTGCTCGCTGACCGATAATGCAGGCAAAATCGGGCATATCACTTCCGGCTGCGATTTGTCATTCCGAAATTGCCTATTTGCCCGCTCCATCATGGGACCGGAAATTTCCGGCACGGCATTGCTTTTCGAAAATAGCTGGATCACGGATATGCACGCCGACGATGATGCCGACGGTATATACATACACGGTCAACGGTCTGGTCAGCAGTGTACTTTAACTAACGGGGTCGCGGCAAACATGGATGATGATGGTATCGATACACTCGGCTCTGAAGTCACGATCCAGGATTTTATCGTCCGCGACTGTAAGGACAAAGGTATCAGCATTTATGGCGGCGAAGTGGACATAAATTATTGCCTTGTGGTAGAGAACAACAAGGCACCAGAAGACCCAACAATCGCAACCATCGCGACCAAGACGGTTGAAGGTGCCACTGCTATCGTCAACATCGACCACACAACAATAGTAACCGACAAAGCCCCGGGATACCGTGATGTTGGTATTCAGTCCCACAATAAATACGGCGTCTCAAGCGGCACCATTATTTACAACGTGACCAACTCGATAATCGACGCCACCGATCCGGTTGATGTTCAAAATCCATACCTCGAATCCGATATTAACATCAGCTACTCCAATATTTTCGGCGAACCATGGCCTGGTGCTGGCAACCTCAACGCAAGCCCTATGTTTGTTGACCAGGCCAATCATGACTATAGGCTTTCCGAGACGTCGCCGTGTATTAACGCGGGCGATCCCGCCGCCGATCCGGATCCAGATTTGACTGTCACCGATCAGGGATTCACATGGTTCGACAGAGAACCACTGGATCTGCCGGAAGGTTCGCTTGGTGAAAACACCGTCTGGACACCACAGGAAGGTCCTTACCGTGTCACCGGCGAACTGACCGTACCGCCGGGTACCAGTTTAACCATCCTGCCCGGCACAACAGTCTTTTTCAATCCGAATGCAAAGATGAATATCAAGGGCAGTCTTGTCGCCGAGGGTAATGAGTACGAACTGATTCGGTTCACTCGCACGCCCGAAGCAGGAGGCACATGGGATGGTATTCAGTTTGTTAATACAATGCAGGACAATCGTATCAGTTATGCTGTGATTGAATACGGCCGAACAAATGACGGCATGGTCGGCCTGGAAAACTCTAACCTCGTGCTCGACCATGTCACTCTGGATAACACGACCCTCCAACGTATCATAACTAAAAATTCATCGCTGATTGTACGCAACTCAATCTTCACCGACACTTGTGCCGACGGACAGACACCCACAGACAACCGCACCGAGCATATCTGGGGCAGCGGTATAGCAGCCGGTGGGCATCTTATAATTGAGAATAATATCTTCGGGACTACTCCCGGTCACAACGATGCAATCGACTTCGATGGAAAATCACGCCCTGATCCTATTCCGCAGATCATGAACAATATCTTCATTGGTGGCGGGGATGATGCACTCGACCTCGAGTGCGACGCTCATATAGAGGGCAACCTTTTTATGAATTATATCAAGGATGAACTTAACCGGGCCTCGGGCGAGTCGAATGTAATTTCCGCCGGTGCTGCCAAACACTATGTAATGGTCCGCAATATTTTCTATAACAACGACCACGTCGCCCAGGTTAAAAATGAAGCATTTCTCACATTCGTAAACAACACAGTAAGCAACACACTTGGAGCGGGCATATACTTCGAGCTCGGCCTTCCGGGCAGACGTCCCGGTCAGGGCGCATATATAGACGGCAATATATTCTGGAATACCCCCCTTACCATCGAAGGCATTGATGAGCTGACCATTCTTGCCGTCAACAATTCGATTCTGCCGTCCGAGTGGCATTCTTTTGGCGTAGGTAATATCGACGCCGATCCGGTTTTCGTCGATGCGGATAAAGACTTTCGCCTCAAAGCCGGCTCGCCGGCCATTGGTACAGGCCCATGTGGCCTGGATATGGGCGCTTCCGTACCAGCCGGTGCCGCGATATACGGCAAGCCCGATGAAATCACATATCGTACGGATGCCACACTCACTGTTGGTGGGCCCGGTATTACACATTATAAATATAGTCTCAACAGCGAGCCATGGAGCGATGAGTTGCCGGTGGATACGCCCATCGTATTGAATAACCTTCTCAACGGTCGGACCTATACTGTTTACGTTATCGGTAAGAATTCAGCCGGCATCTGGCAAAATGAAGACGAACCGACCGCCTCACGTACATGGACTATCGACACATCATATTCGAAGCTCGTAATCAACGAAGTACTGGCGATTAACAGCACGACTCTCAACAGGGGCGGAACATTCCCCAACCTTATAGAGCTTTATTATGACGGTCCCACATCTTTGAGTCTGTCTGGCATGAGCATTACTGACAATCCAGACGATCCGAGGAAATTTGTTTTTCCATCAGGTACATCAATCCAACCGGGCCGACACCTCATACTCTACGCCGATTCCGACACGACCAGTGCCGGCATCCATTTGGGCTTCGCCCTCAACAGCGATGGAGAAGGTCTCTATCTTTATGACAGCAGCGGTCAGTTGCTCGATTTGGTTGAGTTCGGCCTACAGTTGTCTGACCTGTCTATCGGCAGAACAGGATACTCCGGCCGATGGACCTTGACTGTGCCGACTTTCGGCCAACCAAATATCACACAACCGCTTGGCGATCAGAAGATGCTCAAGATAAACGAATGGCTCGCCGACGGTCTTGTGCTGTTCGAGGATGATTTTATCGAGTTGTATAATCCACATATTTACCCAGTGGATTTGACCGGTTTATTCCTAACCGACAATCCCGTTACTCAACCGGATAAACACCCACTTGGTCCGCTTAGTTTCATTGGCGGAAAGGATCTCACCGTGCTCAGAGCAGACAACCGCAATCGGCCTGGTCATGTGGATTTCAGGCTCTCTGCCGACAATGAAATGATTGGCCTGTTCGACGCCGGACTCAACCAGATCGACAAAGTCTTCTATGGGCCGCAGACCACAGATGTCTCGTACGGCCGGGCGCCTGATGGAAGTGAAGATTTGGGATTCCTGGAACTGCCAACTCCCGGCGTTTCCAATCCGTCAATCGGACCGGCTACCATTTCAATTATCAACCTCATACCAGAAAATGCCGATAAGCACGTGTTGGTTCCAACCGAAAATATCGGCGAGCAATGGAGAACGCAAATCGATTTTGACGATTCGCTATGGGAACTGGCCACAGGCGATCCAGGCGGAGTCGGATATGAAAGGAATTCCGGCTACGAAGATTTTATCAGCCTCGATGTTGAAGCACAGATGTACGGGGAAAACGGCTCCTGTTATATCCGAATTCCATTTAACATCGAAGCAAACCAACTGGCAGATCTGACTGAACTGGTGCTGAAGATTCGATATGATGATGGATTTGTCGCATACCTGAACGGCATTGAAGTTGCAAGACATAATTTCAACGGCACTCCGGCCTGGAATTCTCAGGGCAGCACCGACAACCCGGATTCGGCGGCCGTAGAGTTCGAGGATATCGATATCTCCGCCTTTCTGTCCAACATCAAAAGGGGCAGGAATTTATTGGCCATCCAGGGCCTGAACGGCACATTGAACAGTTCCGACCTGCTCATCAGTGTCGAGCTTGACGGGATCGTCACAATGGCTGCCGATGATTTCCCATACACCAATGCTCTTGCACTTCTGGAAGGCCTGCGCGTGACAGAACTAATGTACCACGCATCTGACGGAAGCGAATTCGATTACATTGAGCTGCAAAATATCAGTGACACGACTCTGGACCTTACAGGCGTCCACTTGAGCGACGGCATTAACTTTGTCTTTCCCGCGATGACTCTCGAAGCCGGCCAACATGTTGTTGTAGTCAGTCGTATTGCCTCCTTCCAGTCAACTTATGGCACGGGAATCGATGTCGCAGGTGAATATTCCGGCAACCTCAGCAACGGCGGTGAAAAAGTCGTTTTGAGCCTTCCAGCGCCTCTGGACGCGGCAATCCTGCGCTTTGAGTACAGCGACACCTGGTATCCGACAACGGACGGCAACGGCAGCTCGCTCGCAATCAATGATCCGCTCGCACATCCGGCAGGCTGGAGCGAACCGCAAAACTGGTACGCAACCACTCCAACCCCCGGCAGGTAACAATTGCGGATTCTATAGCAAAATTAATCGGCTCCCAACCGATATTCGTAAAGGTTATAGCCGACTTCACGAACCGCCTTGATTATCTCAGGATATGGCTTATCGCAAATATCAATCAGGCCTATCTGGTAATTTTCTCCGTCGCCGCGACCGGTCGTCGCCTGGTCTTTGTATTGAAACCAGTGTGTCCCAACGATATACGGATTTCGAAGCGCGCTCTGAACGTAGCTTTTGTATTTATCAGCACGGTCCTGTTGGTTAGCCGTCTTTTTCAAGCCCGTATGGAACATGCCGCGATCCAGCGCCCCGAAGTGGAACTCTCCGATAATGATAGGTTTGTCGATTCCATCGGGTAAACGCTGCTCGGCTACGCTATAGGTATAACGATTATAGCCAACAATATCGCAGAACTTCGCTGCGGCCCGTGCCGCACGGTCGTTTACCCAGGCGAACCGGCAGCCCATATAGAGCTGGTTCGGCGCATATTTGCTTAGCTCTTCACGAATGACACCGAAGTAAGTCTCTGCCGTCTTCGTATAAAAGGCCGTCAGGTCGGCCCATGCTTTCTCTTTATCAGGAGCCTGTGTGCTTTGCAACAGAGCGTCCCATGCGGTGTGACTTGTCCCCCAGGTCGTGTTGAGTTCATCAATCGTTTTGTACCTGGCTTTTAAGTCTTTAAGAAATACTTTCTTGGCCGGCTGCTCGGCGGGCGATTTCAGCGTAGCCAATGCCAGCGACACTTCATCTCCCCAGGCCAATTCGTTGTGCACGAAGTAGCCGATGCACCACGGATCGCCTATGCTTCTGCCCTTTTCGGATTCCAAACGTTGCCGGAGCGCCTGACGAAAGCTCGGATCGAACACGTCGAAGAACTTGCCCCAGTAGCCCTCCGAGCCTTCCAGCGTCTTTGCACCGTAGCTGATTGTGCAAACGTACGGCGTCCTTCGCATCAGGTAAATATCACTGTCCGACCAGTTGGCGATAGTGTTCATTCCCCAGCTTTTCAGCCTGCGGTGAGTTATCTCGGCAAAAATTTTAGCCCAGTCTTTACCGTATTTGCGCAGGAAGTTGGCCCGGCTGAAATCGTACGTCCTATACGGGGAGTGGTCCTTATAATAACCGTGTGGTGCCCATGAACCGCCCCCATAGAATTGGGCAAATTCTGAGCCGTCTTCCGGAAGGCTACGAAAATAATGCTCGCGGTCGCTGATGGGCGTAGCGTTCGCGCTGCGAACGCAATCTGTGCCGTGCGACCAGAACAATCTGCCTACGGGATCTATCAGCCACCACTTGACTTCGTATTTCTCTACGCGGAAAAAACCCGTGGCCTTAAGCTGAGGCCCGGCAGTCCAGCCACCGTATTTATTTCGGTCCCTCGGCCCCGGATGTGCCGCAAGGTCCTTTTGCTCTGCTTTATCATACTCTTTTAACTCATTAGTAGAATGCGTTTTACCCGGCCAATCCCGGTGAATAAACTGGCCAAAATCATCGATAAAGGGCAAAAAAGATTTAGCGTCCAGAACTGTAACGGAACCGCTGGCTCGGATATTCCTGATCTCGAATGCATGGTCAATACTCGGCCTGGCAATATAGAAAAGCATCTGGGTGATATTCGAAGTATCGACTTTGCCGGTATGAACCGGGTATCCTCTCATACCGATAAGTTCCAGCGGCTCAGATAGCTTCCAGGGTACAGGGAAAATACGTACTTTCAGAGTCCCCTGCTCTCTGTGCGCCAGCGTAATGCTATCGGTCACGCAATTTTTATTGCCGTCGGCACCGGGATTGTCGACACGGCAGCTAACCGTAACCGGTTTGTCCGCAATGTTTTTCACTTCTATGGTGATATTCTGATCCTTCGACATGTCCCACTTTCCCGCCGGAGCCTTCAAGGTTATCCCCGGCCACGGTTTCTCATGACCTGTCTCGATTCGCAATCCTCCTTCCGTCCGTGTGACTTTGGCGTCGCTGGTAATGACCGAGCTTATGTCAAAATCGCTACCAAATCCGAAAAGAACCTGCTCTGCGGCAAAAAGTTCGACTGATCCTATCAAAGAGCAGCCCAAAATGATTGTCAGAACAGCATTGAAATATCCTTTTTTACTCATCAGTTTTTCCTTCCACTTTACTTACCTTTATCATGGAATTTTCTGGCTGTATATGACGCTATTGTCATAAGTCCTGCCTTTCCCATCATGGGGGCAGTGAAAAAATGAACTGCTCGGCCAAACCGTTGGCATAGATACTGCCTCGTCTTTAAGAGTACAATACAGATGCAGCAGCACCAGCGGCTCTAAGGCGTCGAATTTGGTGTAAAGATGCTTTTGACTTCTCACGAAGAAACCTTTGTGAAAATAATTTTTCACGATGTTGTCACCAATCTTCTCCGCCTGGTTCAAATAGGCACTTTTTCCTGTTTTTTTGTGAAGTTCAAGAAAACCGAGAAGCGAAGCATAAGCTGAACTATTCGTACGACCGGGAAGTTTCGGTTTAATCCCCGCTGCCGCACCGATATCACCGAGATCGTTCCCACGCGCGATGCTCCGCGCCATCTCCCACATGAATGCGTCGCCCGTCATTCGATAGGCCAGGGCGTATGTCCAGAAATCCATCGGGCCGGCACGCCCTGCTTTTAAGACCCTGCCTTTGGGCCCAAAGTAGCCGTCTTTTTTGCACATATACCCTTCCATGCTCGTGCCGTCCGTCAGCATGGGGATAAATGAGTTATCCTTTTTTCGGTACGCAACTTTACCCCAGGCTGTCAATTCCTCCAGTGCCCATTGAGTAAATTCCTTCCCATCGTCGCCCAGAGCTTCTCCAAGCAGGAACTGGCAGATCTGAGGCTTCACAGCAGGTGTGCTGCCATAGCATGGAAACAACGTACCTTCGACGACGAAATGCCCTGGAAAATCGTCGCCGTATTGATATTGTGCCCTGTCCCCCCGAATGCCGGGAGCGCACGTGGCCGTCCTGCTCTGGTTAAACTGGTATCCGCCAATTCCCGTCTTTGGATTGCGGGTCTCAACGTACCGCTTCGCCAGCCGTTTGCTCCAAACCAGCGGCTCGACATTGCCGGAAAGTTTCGACAGCATCGCTCCGGCATAGAACAAGTCGCTGCCGGTATTGAGGAATGACAGACCTCTGCCCCAGAAGAAGACCGGCCCACCTTCATATTCATTGGCCCACGGATTGCCGAACTGCTTCTTCGGACTGCCGTGCCGGTTCATCTCCAGGTTCGAGAAGTTCAGGATATGTGCCGCCCAGAATGTCTCCAGATACTGCCGGGTCGCCTCCGGATTGACCTGCCACATCAGTTCGTAGTACGGGTAATGACATTTCAACTCGTGAGAGTACTGCTCCATGCAGAGTTCATCAGCCCGGGCATCGTAGGCGATGTGACCGCCCCAATGCAACAGCCCGTTAGGACTCCGCAAGTTGGTGAATGCATACTCAATAGCCTCCTCGGCAGCCCGGCGATACTTCGCATCCTTCGTCAAATTCGTCAATCCATCCAGCACACGGAACAGGTTCTGCTGACTCGCAAGGTTGGACAGAATCCATACCTTGCCGTCCCTTTTCCACTTGACCGGCTCGTGGGTATGGATGTTAAGCCCATCGATGAACAAAGGCGTTTGTTTGGGGCCATACGTGTCTTTGCCGTACTTGAGAACATTATCCGCAAACGTCTGCACTGCAGAAAGATACTTGTCCTCATTACCTGCAAAAGTTGCTGCGGCCGTTAATAAAATCAGCAGCGCAATCCAGCTTCTCGAAATCTTCATTATAAAACCTTTCACTTTATAACATCACCTACCGTGTTAAAAGATACCACATGGTTCCGTATTCCGGCGAGAGCTTTAGAATTCCATCGTCGACTGGCACTTCGCGTTTCGGCATTCCGTCCGAGGCTAGTGCTTCGCATTTCCATTGCCCTGCCGGCAGAGTCATCGTCCCTGCAACGGTCTCTATCCGTACCGGGGGACCGCCCCAGTTCCGCCCTACCGTCTGACGGTCATCGGAGAACTTCATACCTGTATTCTCACATCGCCCACACGCGGTAATAAGCATTTTTTTGGTATCCCAAACAGGCATGCCGTCAAGAGAAGTAATGGTCATAACCACATAAGAAGGATTGTCGATACGGATATCATCAGTGACCTGTCCAAATCTATTCGTGTGCCCCACCAAAACAGCTGCGCCGGATTGAGCAACATATAATCCCCTGCCGTCTTCAACAGACCACTCCAGCTTTGTCAGAGTGATGCGCGGCTGCATATTTTTGCTTTCTCTGCGACTATCGAACGTCAAATTCACGCCCATTTCAAGCATGTCCTGCCAGCTTATATCCATTTCATTTTTCAACATCTCAGCCAAATTACTGCCATATTTGCGATGGAGTTGTTCCAGAGATGCCAGAAGACCTTCAGATGACTCACGTAATCCGAAAAACTCGAAGCGACCCACGTGCCCAAAGTTATTATCACGAAAGATGGCCGCCCCTGCCCGCATAAAGCCCCATTTGGCGGGATTCGTGTCGATATCGAAATAGCTGTTCATGTTCTCACGATCCCATTCGTCCGTGCTGTGGCTATACGTGTATAACCATATACCGTCCCAGTCATGGGCGGCGGCAAAAGAAGCTATCATAGGAACACACTCCGCTTGTGAATCAAGTGGTGCTGGATGGTTATATTCGCTCACCGTGAAAGGCTTATCAACAAGGCGCTCGGCGGCAATTCGAAACAGCGTCGCCTCGGCGGGATAATCAGTCATGGGCTTTTGATTAATCAGCCAATTCCCGCTATCCCACGGCCTGCCGGGAAAGCGGGGATGCTGCCAGTAAGCGTGAGCATCGATGAAATCCATGTCACTTTGTGCGTACAATCCCAGGGGTCCAAATACAATGGTGCCGGTTATTAGTGCCTTGCACCCAAGGTCGTTCTTTATGTAGTTGCGCATATCGTCGAAGTAAGCCTTTTCCGTCTGAGCAAGAAAAATCATCCGGTCGGTCGTCCGCTGCGGACTTTCGCTTTCGGCATAAACCGGTACGCTGCCATCTGAAATTGATTCACCCCTTCTCAATCCCACTCTGCCGCCGGGATGAAGTTTTATGTTCGCAAGGTAGAAAGGTATGTTATTGCCTCCGAAACTAAAGCTCACACGTGCGTTTTGGTCGTCTTCTTTAGCGACAAAGCCGAAACGAAACGTCTGCCACTTCTGTGTTAAGTCCACTCCCCTGGATAAACCAAGATTCTGCCATGGCTCGTGTGCCTGGCTTACAGCGCAACTCAGCTTTCTCGGCTTTTCGGCGGCGGCCTCAAACGTCACTGTATAATACTTCCCCGCTTCAACCGAAAATCCAGCCTGCTTGAACTGCAGGTGCCATTCAGTTTCGTCGGCCTTATCGATATCTATACGCAGCGCATCTTGAGATAGATATTTTTGTTGCCGCAGCATAGCTTTACAACCTGAGTGCTGC
>Ga0209536_100007636_pt1 | contig 16380 bp, 21 predicted proteins | sample DeeMarSeWOR28_12_FD_187461 | JGI IMG/M metagenome (GOLD analysis project Ga0209536, IMG submission 187461) | Marine sediment microbial communities from White Oak River estuary, North Carolina - WOR-2-8_12 (SPAdes) (version 2) | ecosystem: Environmental > Aquatic > Marine > Intertidal zone >... | reverse complement strand
CATGAGAATCGCTGCGCAGTGGCCATCGAGGAACAGGACGCGCGCAAGGCCCTAAAAAGCAAGGACAAGACGCGCCGCCCCGTCAGAGACTTCATCGACGGATTGTTCGGGGTCAAGTGAGGCGCAATTCGCCAACTGCGTAGTTGCGGCTTCCCCTTGGACAGACACGAAACTGCCTTTGCGCGCTCGGGCTGCGCGAGCGCGCGGCCATCTGACGGGACCTCCAGCCGCCCGTGATATCGGCCGCCATCACAGTCCAATCAATTCGGCATGAATGCCGTGCTGTTTCGCAAGCGCCAGCAGCGTCTGGCTGTCAGTGACGTCCGGGTCATATTCGATGACCATCAGGTGGGGATGTTCGGATTGATAGTCTGCCGCCATGATGCCGTTGCTGCCCAGGTAGTCGTCGCGCAGACTATCACGAGCGTCTGCACTGAGCGTTTCGTCGATGTGCAGGGTAACGTCAACCATTTTAGTTTCCATTGCAACCTCCCTCCCTTGGCTGCCTCCAAGCGTCTAGGTGCCCCCTTTTCCGAAAATGGGCGCTGTCACTTGAAAAGGTAGATCGCGCAAGCGGGGAGCGCCATGATGCACCCGCGAAGACGGCGTGGCCTCCGCGTTGGGGAACAGGGCCGCCCATCCCCAGAGCCGCAGCGCGGGTTTGCCTTATCGGCGATGAGCTCAAGTCGAAATGAAGAGGCCGGCGCTGATCAGAGTTGATCCGCCGCCGCCCCGACGAAATGCCGCTCTGGTTGCGATTGTTTGGTGCGCGACCTTCAGTGCATATTAGTGACAGCGGTCATCATCCTCGTTGTGGTCATCGTCATGGTCGTGATACCGCGGCCCACCGAGATTGAGCACCATCAGATCGCGCGCCGTCCGAATCTTGCCCTCATGGCCCTGGGCGCGAATCAGTCGCTTGATCTCGGCGAGGTTCGGCTCGGTGATTGGCGCCAGGTGCGAGAGCAGCACCGCTCTTGCCTGCGCCCGAGCTGCGACTTCACCAAGGCGCGACGGTATGGTGGGCAGTTGGAAGAACACAATGTGACCCGGCGACGCGGCCGGCGCGTCATCCATGATCGCGGTGTCGTAGATCAACAAATCCGTCCCTTCTGGGATCTCAACCATGTTGCCGCCGTCGGCCAGCGATGTGCCAGCCCGCGTAGTCGACCTTGAGACCCTAACAGGCACTCCGTCGAGGCTACGCTTGTGCCCGTTCGCATCAATGCGGCCTGGACGCAGCGCCAGCGAAGTTCAGGGGGACGGCGTCCGCAGGCAGCATACGCTGTCTACTCTTTACGGTGCTTCTTCGCCCGGCACATACTCCAGGATGTCGCCCGGCTGGCATTCTAGATATTCACAAATCGCGTTTAGCGTGGAGAGCCTGATCGCTTTGGCTTTTTGGTTCTTTAGTATCGACAGGTTCGGCAGGGTGATGCCGATCGCGTTCGACAGCTCGGTGAGCTGCTTCTTGCGCTTGGCCAGCATGACATCGAGATTGATGACGATCGCCATGCTAGATCGTCAAATCCTGCTCTTCTCTAATCGCCTGGGCCAGACCCATGATCATCGACACCAGGTAAATGAACAGCCCGACGATGCTGTAGGACAGCGCCACCTCAATGGAGAAGAACGGTGTGGTTACGCCAGCCTGGCTCAACACGGGTCCGATCAACATGCCCTGGACTATGGCCAGTGCATCGACGCCGATCAGCATCAGCCCGCAGTACTTGATCAGCCGGGCGTTGTGCACGGAGAACACGACGCCGGTTTCGAAGGACGCAAACAATCGGTACAGCCACCATAGGATCGGTACAAACGCCAGCGGACGGATCAGACTGAGCGAAGCCACGACCAGCCAATCCGCGGCGCTGAGGCCGTGCCGGTCGATGCGCACGCTCTCGGGCAGATGGAGCAGGGTGTCGAGATCGGCCCAGCGCAGCGCGAAGAAGAACGCGACGGGTACCAAGCACAGCATGGCCAGCGTCACCCGCTTGAGCCGCCGCCCCCAGCTGCGTATCTGCCGTTCGCTATGTGATGTATCCATACGCTCTCTTGACGCCCCGACCAGCGTAGCCTAGGGTAGGAACTTATCGTAAAACAGTAAGTCATTATCGATAAACGATATGAATCATACCAATGCTCGAGGATACTGTCATGCAATTAGCTAACATACTGATTCTGATGGTGATACTGGGCGCGGTTACCGCCTGCGCCAATCAGATTGGGCCCAATGGTGAGCTGCGGGCGAACGTGCCCACCGTGCAGATGGGCGGCGCCAAGACCCAGCTCCAGGACTATGTCCTCTACATCCCCAAAGGCCAGGCTTTCCCCGTGGAGATTGGCCTCACGGGTTACTTGCTCGAGGCACCGGTCAGCGAGGTGTTCACGGCGACCCTCAACCGCGATCTGTACCTCTACAAGAAATGGATGAGCTACGACGGTACGACTTGGACGCCACTCAATTCACTACTCGGCGTCGCTCTGTCCATGGGTATGGACAACGAAAAGGGACACATCACCGCAGAGCTCACCGACCGCGCCCAGTGAAGCGGCGTGGCCGCCCGCAGCGGCCTGGCGCCTGATCAATTCAGGCGCAGCGCCGGATGCGGTGCACGCGCCCCATTGCTTTGCGCTGTTGCGGTGCGCACCGCCCCCCTGGCGACGAGCGTCTCCACAAGTACCCCTCATCTGTGGGCCTGACGGCTTACCGGCATACAACTTGCAATGGCATAGACGACGCTGGACCAACGCAGCGCCGGGAGGCACGGGTTGAATTGCCATGAGGAACAACATACATCGATTTATAGCGAGCGACTTGCCGGCACGCGTCGCGGTCGTGTCGGATCGACGCGGCGCCCGTCCGGTCCGCCAGGCTGGCGACGCACTGAAGCCGGCCGAAACGCTCTGGCAACTGAAGGCTGGCGGCCAAGCAGCCATGCTGATAGCCAGTGCCGATCTACTCGGTCATGCGCGCGTCACTAGCACCCCCGATCTGCTGCACTATATGAACGGTTGGCTCGTCGATGACGTGGCGCGCTATGCCCGTCAGTGGGGATGGCGCTTGGCGTTCGTTGCTTAGCGGGCTATGCGCCCGCCCGCGCAACCAGTCGTTGCGCCTACCCGTGCACGGTGACGTGCGTCCCCGGGGAATCTGACTCCGGTACTGCAGCTCAACGGCAATATTGCAACCGGCGCACGTAGAACTGCCGTCCGGCAAAGTCCACACGCACCAGCTCGCCCTGTGCAATCAACTGTTCCACGAACTGCCAATCCAACCCGGATTTGGCAACAAACTGTTCGACGGCATCCCGCCGCATCGGGTGAACCGCGGTGATGCCGAGCAGATCCCGTCGCGCATCGCCGGTTGCGGCGAACGCATCGCCCTCGTAGCCCGTCAACAGTTGAACGTTCTCCACCGTGGCTCGCAGGGTTTCATAGGCTTGCACGACCACATCTTCGGCGGGTGCGTGCACCGATCGTTGTGCCGGCGGCCGGGTGGGTACGGCGAGATAGGCGATGCTCGGCTTCAAGACAGAGACAAACCGGGCGACCCCGGCAAGGGATTCAGCGCTGTCGTTGACGCCGGCAACGAGCATGGTTTCAGTGACCAGAACACCGCGAAAGTCGCCGGCGAAGCGTTGCATACCCTGGAGCACATCGTTCAACCGTAGGGCGACATGTGGCTGATTGACCTGCCGCCATATGCACTCATCGGTACTGTCGAGCTTCAGCGAAACCCAATCCGCTTTCTTCAGCGCGGTGCGCACGTCCTGGCGCCAAATCAACGAGGCGTTGGAAATCACCGCAATGCTGATGCCCAGCGGCCGCAGCCGATTGATCGTTTCGCCCAGGTTGATGTCGAGAGTGGGCTCGCCGTCGGGCACAAAGGTCAAATAGTCGATGCGCTCGCCGGCGGCGCGTGCGGCATCTACCTGGTTGGTGACGGCTGCAACAACTGTTTGTGGCGGATAGAAAGCGCGCGGTTCGATTTCCTGGTGGGGAGTGGGCCCAACCTGGCAGTAGATGCAGGAATAGGAGCAAGCCTTCGGTGGGATATTGTTGATACCCAGGCTGCGTCCCAGCCGACGCGACGGGACCGGGCCGAATGCAATCGCTGCGGGCGTGCTCTCATCCATTTCAGACACCACACCATTGGCTGCCCACGGACACGCAGCCACTGTGAACTGAGGTGCGCCGTGCATTGCAGGGGCGGACGGCGCCGCGAAGACGAACTAGACTAAGTATAAGCGGAGCGGCTTTGGTACGGAGCGAACCCGGCAATGAGCGTGCAGCATCGACATGAAATGGGACCGGTAGGACAGTGTGTCTGCCCGAAGTGCGGCGCGAAGACGCTGCACAAGAGAGGTGTTCCCTGTCAGGAGCAACACTGCTCCGAATGCGGCACCAAATTGTTACGTGAGGGCTCATATCACTATCAGTTGTTTGAGCAGAAGCACGCCAAGACGGACAAGCACGACTAGCCGCGAACAGCCACAACCTAGCACGTACTGCCTGCACGGGCGGCAGCGGCCCATGACACACCGCAACGCAGAGAGCAGAGGAATGCCAAGATGAGAAGACTGTATTTCATGGTTCCTACCGTCGATAGTGCCAAGACCATCGTCAATGAACTGCTCCTGGCGCGCATCGAAGAGCGACACATTCACGTTATCGCCAAGGAAGGCACGCCGATGGAGGACTTGCCAGAGGCCAGCCTGGCGCAGAAAAGCGACGTGGTCCCGGCTTTGGAGCGCGGTATTGCTGTCGGCGGCGCTACCGGCATTGTTGCTGGTCTGGTCGCCGTGACATTTCCGCCAGCGGGCTTGGCCCTGGGCGGAGGCGCTTTGCTTGCGATTGCGCTGGCCGGGAGCGGTTTTGGCGCATTGATGTCGACTATGGTCGGGGTCGATCTACCCAACAGTCGTCTCAAGCAGTTCCAAGCGGCGATTGAAAATGGCGAGCTGTGTATGCTGATCGATGTGCCCAAGGCACGCGTTGATGAGATCGAGGAACTGGTCAAGAAGCACCACCCGGAAGCACACATCGAGGGCACCGAGCCTCGTATTCCCGCGTTCCCCTAAGATCAACGGTGGGCACGGGAGTGCTCTTGTGCTCGCCCGCGCTGCATGAGACCGGAACCGATGTTCAGGACGGGGCGAAAATATGGATCGTCCCGGTGACCATAGTGGGTATCGCGACCAGCGGCCCCAGCACGATGCGCCAAACACGATGCAACGGTACATAACCGACGCCACGGACGAATCCGCCGGCGATGCCCCACATCAGTAGCGCCAGCAGTCCGTGGGAGACATCGCCCGGTCCACGGGCGATGCTCTGAGGAAAAAAACAGGGCCAGCACGCTTAGGCCCGTGGCCAGTGAAAAGCTGAACAAACGCAACAATCCGCCGTACAACAGGCCGTGTCCTGTTACGTTGGTCAGGTGGCTTTCATCTGGGCCGTTCAACGTGCCGACTCATCCTGGTCGTCGGCTGCGCCGAGGCACTGCTCTGACTCCAACCACATAACATTGATGATACCGGCTGCTACTGCGAGCAGCACGCCAAGGATCCAGGCGAAGTACCACATGGTCCTATTTCCTCCCACTCAGTAAACCGAATGCGTATTTTGTTGGATCGGGGCCGCTGTGACCGGACCCCACATCCGCCGGTACGCCCACAAGGTGTAGCCGAGCACCATGGGTAGGAATATCATCGTGACCCAGCACATGATCGATAACGTGAAGTGGCTCGACGTTGCGTCCCACACGGTGAGGCTGCTGGCCGGGCTCGAGCTCGACGGCATGATGAACGGGAACATCGACAAGCCTGCAGTCAGAATCACACCCGCCATGGCCAGCCCGCTGGCGACGAACGCCATCTCAGGGCGATTGCGGCGTCGTGATGGTCCGTTCGTGCCGGTGGAGTGCTCGGGCCTTGCCGAGACTTTGTTCGAAAGCGAGCTGTTTGGTCATGAGCGCGGCGCCTTTACCGGCGCTCAGTATCGCAAGCGACGCCTGGTCGAAGCCGCGCGCGGTGGTACCTTGTTTCTCGATAAAGTCGGCGACATACCGATGGCGATTCAGGTCAAGTTGCTGCGCCTGCTCGAGACCGGGACGTTTCGGCGGGTCGGCAGCGTCGATCCCGAACGAACAGGCCGACTTTCGATTGGTCTGCGCAACCCACCGTGATCTGAAACGTATGGTGGCCGATGGGCAGTTCCGTGAAGATCTTTACTCTCGCCTGAGCGTGTTTCCGACTCGCCTGCCGCCATTGCGTGAGCGACGCGACGACATCGCCCTGTTGGCGGTGCCCCTCCTGCAACGCCTCCATCCCGGGCGCCGAACCAAATTGAACGCCCAGACGTTGAGTTGTCTGCAAAGCTATAGTTTCCCTGGCAACGTGCGTAGGCTGCGCAACATTCTCGAGCGGGCCAGTGTACTTGCCGATGGCGGCACGATTCGGCCCGGCCATTTACCGGAAGAAGTGCGCTGTACGCCCGAGGTGGGCGGCTTGGCCAGCGGCGAGTTGTTGCCCCTCGACGAGACGGAACGGCGTTACCTGCACCAGAGTCTGCGCCGGTTCCAGGGCGACAAGAAAGCGCTTGCCCGCGCTCTGGGTATCAGCGAGCGGACCCTGTATCGCAAGCTCAGTGCTCATTCGCGCTGAGCACATCTTCCGTTACAGACCCGATCGCCCCCAGACGGGGGAGCTGAGTGTCGGGCCCGGGTAGCCGGTATTTGGCGCTGTCACTCCACGTCGCAGCGGCTACGCTTATCAATAGAGCGGGTGGGCCATTCTGGGCGCAACCCCGCTAATCTTCAACGCTACTCCTGTTCGCCTGTCCAGTCCGAGCACAGACTGTCCAGCGCCTGGGGGCGAAGTGGGCGACTAGAGGAGGTGAACGTCAATGCCAGCCAAAGAACTGAGATTCGGCGATGACGCGCGTCTGCGCATGGCGCACGGGGCGAGCCTTCTTGCACGCGCCGTCAAGGCCACGCTCGGCCCACGCGGGCGCAACGTGGTGATGGACAAAGCGTTTGGCGGTCCGGCAGTAACCAAGGACGGGGTGTCCGTGGCCAAGGAAATCGAGCTGGAAGACAAGTTCGAGAACATGGGCGCACAGATGGTAAAGGAGGTGGCCGCCAAGACCTCTGAGATCGCTGGCGACGGCACCACCACCGCCACGGTGCTTGCTCAGGCTATCTTCGACGAGGGCTTGAAGTCGGTGGCGGCCGGCATGAATCCGATGGATCTAAAACGTGGTATCGACAAGGCAGTTGATGCAGCAGTGGAGGAGTTGAAGCAACTGTCGACGCCGTGCCAGGACAGCACCGCGATCGCGCAGGTCGGTACGGTGTCGGCGAACGGCGATGAGGAAATCGGTGGCTTGATTGCGTCGGCTATGGAAAAGGTAGGCAAGGAAGGTGTCATTACCGTCGAGGAAGGCTCCGGTCTGGCGAACGAGCTGGAGGTCGTCGAGGGTATGCAGTTCGATCGTGGCTATTTGTCGCCATACTTCGTCAACAAGGCCGAGGACATGAGCGCGGAGCTGGAGGAGGCGTATGTCCTGCTCTGTGACAAGAAGCTGTCCAACATCCGCGACATGTTGCCTTTGCTGGAGAGTGTTGCCAAGGCGGGCAAACCTCTGCTGGTTGTTGCCGAAGATGTTGAGGGCGAAGCGCTGGCAACGCTGGTGGTCAACACCGTGCGCGGCATCATCAAAACGGTGGCCGTCAAGGCGCCCGGTTTTGGCGACCGGCGTAAGGCCATGTTGCAGGACATCGCCGTGGTCACCGGCGGCCAGGTGATCTCCGAGGAGACGGGTCTGACGCTGGAGAAAGCTACGTTGGACGAGCTGGGGTCCGCCCGCAGGATCATTGTCACCAAAGACACGACTACCCTGGTCGGCGGTAATGGCGATCCACAGGCCATTGACGCACGCATCAAGCAGATCCGCCGCGAGATCGACGATGCCACCTCCGACTATGACAAGGAAAAGCTGCAGGAGCGCTTGGCCAAGTTGGCGGGCGGCGTTGCCGAGCTCAAAGTGGGTGCGGCAACCGAAACAGCCATGAAGGAGAAGAAGGATCGGGTCGAGGATGCAATGCATGCCACGCGCGCGGCGGTGGAGGAAGGCGTGGTGCCGGGCGGTGGTGTGGCGCTGGTGCGTGTCATGCAGGCCGTGCAGGCGAAGGGTCTCAAGGGTGACAACGCCGATCAGGACATCGGTATCAGGATCGTGTTGCGCGCGATGGAACAGCCACTGCGGGAAATCATGGCCAACGCGGGTCTGGAGCCGTCGGTTGTGCTGAATAGGATCAAGGAACGGCAGGGCAACTTTGGTTTCAACGCCCAGACCAACGACTACGGCGACATGATCGAGATGGGAATTCTGGACCCCACCAAGGTTGTACGGGTGGCGTTACAGAACGCGGCGTCGATTGCCGGCTTGATGATCACCACCGAGGCGATGATTGCCGAGGTACCGCGCAAAGAAGCGCATGAGCCGCCCGGCATGGGCGAAATGGGTGGGTACTGATGGGGCCAGGCCTCAGCCGCGCACGACAACGGCGCACCGGCCGAGGCCTTGAAAAACGTCAGTCCAACCCTATTTTTCGGGACACGAGCGCTCGTCGGCTCAAGTCACATCAACAGGAGGTGCTGCAATGTACGGTCTTCTGGGCAATTCTGAAGGCAACCTGTTCGATGAGTTCAGGCGCATGGAACGGGAAATGAACCAGCTGTTCGGGGCCGGCCCTTGGCCCACTGGCATCCGCGCGGTCGCGCGGGGGACCTATCCACCCATCAATGTGGGTGGCACGGCTGAGCAGGTGGACGTCTACGTGTTCGCGGCGGGCTTGGACCCGGCAACCCTGGACGTGTCCATTCAACAGAACCTGCTAACGATTGCCGGCGAGCGCCGGCTGATCACCGAGGAAGGCGCTGACTACTACCGCCGGGAGCGTTTCGATGGCCAATTCCGTCGGGTCCTCTCTTTGCCCGACGATGTTGATCCCGGCAAAGTCCAGGCCGACTATCGGGACGGGGTCCTGCATATCACCGCGCTGCGGCGCGAGTCGACCAAGCCGAGACAGATCGAAGTCAAGTGATCAGCGGGAGGACAGCACAATGGCCGAGAACAAAGACGTGACCAAACAGAAATCCAAGCCAGCGCAGGGTGCGGCCCAGACCGAGGCCGCGATGTGGCCCGCGGTGGATATTTTTGAAGACGACACCGGCATCACGGTGCAGGCGGATATGCCAGGCGTATCGCGCGATGGGCTCGATGTGCACATTGACGCTGACAGCTTATCCATCGTGGGCAAACTGGATATCCCGATGCCCGCAACAATGGAGGCGCTGCACGCCGATGTACGCGCGACGCGCTATCAGCGCAGTTTCTCGCTCAGCCGCGAGCTGGATCGCGACAAGATCGAAGCGAACCTCAGGGATGGTGTGTTGACGCTACGCATTCCAAAGCGCGAGGAAGTCAAGCCGCGCAAGATTGAAGTGCGCGCGTCCTGAGCCTCAACGATCGGGTGGTCTGAGCAACAGCGATGAGTGAGTCACTGCACATCGTCTGTCCGCACTGTGAGGCCGTGAATCGTATTCCTGCTGTGCGGCTGGACGAGGGACCGAAATGCGGCAAGTGCCGCCAGCCGTTGTTCACCGCTCACCCCAGTGAGCTGACGGCCGCCAACTTCCAGAAACACATTGCGCGCAGCGACATTCCGGTGGTGGTCGATTTCTGGGCGCCGTGGTGCGGGCCGTGCAAGATGATGGCGCCCCAGTTCGAGCAGGCGGCGGCTCAGCTCGAGCCGCGCCTGCGTTTGGCCAAGGTCAACACCGAGGCCGAGCAAGTTCTCGGCGCGCAGTTCGGGATTCGCAGCATTCCAACCCTGGCAATCTTCAAGGGCGGCCGGGAAGTCGCGCGCCAGCCCGGTGCCATGAGTGCTGCGGACATTGTGCGCTGGGTGCGGAGCCAAGTGTGAGAAGGGCGGAGCCGCGCGTGGTCAATTGAGGCGCGTTGTCGCTCGCCATCGCATTCGACCCAAGCGAAGCGACGCGATAAGGCGATGTTGCCTGGATGAGATCGAACTAGAATGTGCTGTTTTCGGCGAGCGTAGCGAGGATCTGCGCCCCGTGCTAATACGTTGGAGTACCCCACGAACGCGGCTCAATCATCGCGAGGCCGTCGAGCGGTCAATCGTGGCTACCGCATAGCCGTCGGGGATTTCTGCCAACTGCGTGTTGCCGAACAGCAGGTCGGGAACCACCAAGCCGACCTCTTCGCTGTTATCGCAGACAAAGCGGTGCGGTGCGTCGTCTATCACCACAAAGCCTAATCCTTCCAACAGATCGTCTTTGATATACAGCTCGGTGTCAGCGAGGGGGTTGAACTCCGCTGGCAGGAAGGCCTGCTGGCCTTCTGGGTCGTAGAGAAAGTAGTCCGTTACCTCACTGGCTGTCATGCGCACCCCGGTGAGGCACAGCCCGGCGTACTGCTCGAACAACGAGGTCCAGTAGTCGGTGCAGCCGGCGCCATTGTCCAGACCATCGTCGACCAGAACGATCTCGCGGCTGAAGTACAGATCGTAGTAGGAGAAACTGAACTCGAGTTGATAGGGGAACGCGGCGCGTATATGCGTCTGTAGCGTGCTGAGCAGAAGAGCATCATGTTCGAGCAACTGGGCGCGGGCTGATTCAGTCAGCCGTTTGGCCCAGCGTGAAAGGTAGTGCTGGCGGTCAATGACATGGGCGCCGCTGGAATGCAGCGCCTGCCCGAAATCGGTGCCCAGACACAGCAAGCGCAGGTTGCCATCGCTAATCACCTGATTGTCGATGAGGCTTAGTTCATCGAGCTGCATTTCCGCTGCGTAGGCGAAGCCTTCCTCATCCTTGCCCAGGTAGACCAGCATGTGGTTGAACTCACCGGGTATCGCCAGACTGGTCAGATAACCCCATGGGGCATCCGGATCATAGTTTAGTGGCCCAGTAAATATCAGATCCCATTTACGCAACGGCAGATACACCGTATCGGACTCGGGTGTACGATTGGCGGGAAACTGGTAGACCTCATCGCGCAACCAATCCAGGTGAGCTTCGGCAATGACCCGGCTTTGCAGATCGGGATATGACACTCCGCCATCCTTGCCGCCGCCGCAGCCGGCCAATGCCGTGGTGGCAGCAAACGCTACCGCGGCAAGCAGACGATGGAGTGCGTAAGGCTCTTGAGCCATGGTTACAGCAGCTCCCCACTTCTGCGCACACCCGATCGCAGCAGCGAAGGGGCGTGGCGTCAATGGCCATCAGGCCGGGTTCTTACGGCGCTGGGCACAACGTAGGTTCGAACGGGAACCCAGTCAACATATTCGTGTTCTTAGCGAAGCACTCGCCCGCGTCGATTGTGATCGATACGGCGAAGTATACCGTACCGCTGGTCATGAACGGTCCACCGCTCGTGACCTTGAGCAAATGCATGCATTCGCCTTCCGTTACCGGAATGATTTCAAAGGTTGTACCCGCCGTCACCGTCGCCACCGCCACTGCCGATCACCGTGATGACACCAACTACCAGCAGGACAGCAAACGCAGGGACTAGGAAGGATTTGGTTCGCAATTGCGTCTTCATGATTTAGCCTCCTGCCAACGCGACACGCTACTTACGACCTGGGAGGACACGGCAAGCACACCGCCCAGGCGGTGTTGCGAGCCCACCTCCTTGTGTGTTGCTCGTTGCATGTGCCAGGGGATACTGAAAAGAATAGTGTGCTAGGCGAAGAGGCCTATGCGTACTTGTACGTATTCAAGACGCGGGCAAAGCTCCGGTCTCTGCGAATATCCGGAAGTGATTACCTGAGCAGGATGCAAAGGAATTGCCCGCAGCCCTCGCGCGCTTCACCCGCGCCACACGGCGGAGTGGCGCACTCGAACGGTGGGGCGCGTGTCGGCGGTGAAGGTATGACATCGGGGAATTGAGTAGGTAGCCGGCTTACTGCTCCCAATCAAAGCGCGGCAGGCGGTTGAAGGCCCGTTTGAGGCCTTCGTTCCAGCGTTTTTGCAGCGTCTTGTAGAACGGCGAGGCCAGCTTGAGCGATATGCGCCGCCCGAGTTCGAAGCTATCCCGATCGTAGATGGACAGCTCCAAGGGTGGTCCCACCGAAACGTTGGCGCGCATGGTCGAGTCCAGGGACACCAGTGCGCAGCGGCTGGCATCCTCCAGGCTGGTATTAGGTGAAATGATGCGGTCCAGGATCGGTTTGCCGTATTTGTTCTCGCCGATCTGAAGGTACGGTTTGTCCTCGGAGGCCGTGATGTAGTTGCCCTCCGGGTAGATGAGAAAGATGTCCGGGTCGCCACCCATGATTTGGCCCCCCAGGATAAATGTCGCTTCCGGTTTGCCGCCGCCGCTTTTCTCGAACATCTCTGCATGCTGGGTCTGCACCCGCGCATTCAGTGCGCCAACGTAGTGGGCGGCGTCGAACAGGTAGTTGACGGTGCTCAGACTCTCGCGCGCGGCGACATCCTCCAGATCGCGGCGGATCAGGTTCACTACCGCCTGGCTGGTCGCCAGGTTGCCGGCAGTAAGCAAGACAAACATCCGTTCGCCCGGCGTGCAAAATGCATGCATTTTGCTGTAGACGCTGACATAGTCGACACCGGCATTGGTTCGCGAATCAGAGGCGAACACCAGGCCATCATTGACCTTGATTGCAACGCAATAGCTCATCTCGTCTTGTCCTGAATCGTGCTGCACACGCCGGTCCGACGGCTCATAACAGTTCTTTCCGCACCCACTTGGTGCGCCATGTTGGCGCCATTCACCAGGTCGGGGCGTCGGCACATCGTAGCGTACCCGTTGTTCCGGTCAAGAGAAGTCTTGTTTGGATCAATTAGCATATTGTTGTGCAAACGCTATATTATTCTGCAGTAGCAGCTGCGCGCAGGAGGCAAGGCAGGTTAACCATGGCAATACGTTGGCGTGACTACCAGGTTAAGGGCTACCACGACGAACTCATCAAAGGCGGTGGACGAGCGCGTGACGGCGCCCGCGGGTTGTGCACCTATCTGCGCAAGCTCAGTGATACCGATATTCAGGAGCGCAAGGCGGCGGCCGACCTGGCAATCCATGTCATGGGGGTCACGTTCACCGTCTACTCCCAGGAAGGTGGTTCCATCGATCGGGCCTGGCCCTTCGACATCGTGCCGCGCGTGATCACCAAACATGAATGGGACCGCATTGAGGCCGGCCTGCGTCAGCGGGTCAAAGCCCTCAACCTGTTCATCAACGACATCTATCACAAGCAGCAGATCGTCAAGGACAGGGTCTTCCCGGCGGAGGTGTTGGCCGACTCGCGCAATTTCCGCGAGCAGTGCGTCGGGGTCAAGCCACCCCTGGGGATCTGGGCCCACATCTGCGGCTCCGACCTGGTCCGTGACAAGGACGGCACCGTCTATGTCCTGGAGGACAATTTGCGCGTCCCCTCGGGTGTGTCCTACATGCTCGAGAACCGGCTGGTGATGAAGCGTGTCTTTCCCGAGCTGTTCGAGGACTACAGCATTCTGCCGGTGGACGATTACCCTTCTCAGCTCTACGACACCCTCGCTGCCTTGTCGCCGCGCCAGCGCAAACGCCCCGAGGTCGTGGTACTGACGCCGGGCATCTACAACTCAGCGTACTTCGAACATGCCTATCTGGCCCAGCAGATGGGTGCCGAGTTGGTCGAAGGGCGTGACCTGGTGGTGGACGACGACGATTGCGTCTACATGCGCACCGTCGAGGGTCTGTCGCGCGTGGACGTGATCTACCGCCGCATCGATGATCTGTTCCTCGATCCAGAGGCCTTCGATCCGAACTCCATGCTGGGGGTACCGGGGCTGTTGCGGGCCTGGAAGAGCGGCAAGGTTGCGCTGGCCAATGCACCTGGCGCTGGCGTCGCCGACGACAAGGTTGTCTATGCCTACGTCCCGGCTATGATCAAATACTACCTCGGCGAGGACGCGATCATCCCGAACGTGCCCACTTACGTGTGCATGGACAAGCAGCAGCGCGACCACGTCATTGCCAACCTGGATAAACTGATCGTCAAGCCAGCCAATGAATCCGGTGGCTACGGCATGCTGGTGGGCCCGCAAGCCACCCAGCGGGAGCGCGAGAAGTTTGCGCGCTTGATTCGCCGCGACCCGCGCAACTACATCGCCCAGCCCCTGCTGACGTTGTCTACCGCGCCCACCCTGGTGGACAGCCACGTGGAACCGCGTCATCTGGATCTACGCCCCTTCATCCTGTCGGGACAACAGACGTACGTGACCACGGGTGGCCTGACCCGGGTGGCGCTGCGCAAGGGTTCTACAGTGGTGAATTCCTCCCAGGGTGGTGGCAGCAAAGACACCTGGATTGTCGATACGGAGGCGAGCTGAGCATGCTCTCACGCGTAGCCGAGAATATCTATTGGATGGCGCGCTATATCGAGCGCGCCGAGGATGTTGCCCGCCTCATCAACGTCAACATGAACCTGCAGCTGGACTTGCCCAAGAAAGTGCGTACCGGCTGGCAGCCGCTCATCGATATAACCGGCAGCACGAAATTATTCGCCGAGCTGCACGATAACAGCGACGAGCGCACCGTGGTGCGCTTTCTGATGGGTGAGCAGCAAAACCCCGGTTCGATCATCAGTGCACTCATACAGGCCCGGGAGAACGCCCGTACCATTCGCGATATCATTCCGCGCGAGGCCTGGGAGCAGGTCAATGACCTTTATCTGAAGGCCAAGAACGATGTGCAGAGTGGATTGTCTCAGCGTGGCCGTTACGACTATCTGCGCTCCATTATTCTTGGTGCGCAGACCATTACCGGTCAGCTAGCCGGCACCATGACCCACGATCACGGCTATGACTTCCTGCGCATCGGCCGTAACCTGGAACGCGCCGACATGACGACGCGCATTATTGATGTGCGCACCGCCACGCTCCTGCCTGAACGCCTTGGCGACCTGGCGCCCTTTGAAAACATTCAATGGATGAGCGTGCTCAAGTCATTGACGGGCTATCAGATGTATCGACGTCAGATGCAGGTGCGTGTCAATCGGGCTGACGTGCTCGAGTTTCTGTTCAAAGACGCACAGTTTCCCCGGACCTTGAGGCATTGCGTTGGCGAGGTCGAGGATTGCCTGCGTCACCTGCCGCGCTCTGATGAGCTGCGCAAGACGACCGCGCAAATCCAAGAGACGTTAGAGAGTCTCGATACATCGAAGTTCGACGAGACGAAGTTGCACAAGATGCTGGACAAATTCCAGCTCACCTTGGGCGATCTGCACAACCAGATCAGCACCACCTATTTCTCGTTGGAGCGCAAGCCGCCCGCCAAGGCCAAATCGGCCGAGTCTGGATCCGGAAAGGCCAAGAAGAGCGCCTGAGCTCAGCGCACCACGACCGTGCGGCGTAGGGCGCCAAGACACCATGACGGTGCATTTTCGTGCATCCTAACCCAGCCACTGCCCCACATGGTGCTCGTACGACGAACGACCGCAGGCTCGGTCTGACGTTGCTATACTGATTGTTTTTACCACTCGTCATTTGAGGGTTGCAGATCATGACCGGCTCACTCGATTTTGCGCGCCAGGGTGATAAGCAGAATTCGGTGTTTTTCGAAGAGTACTTGATTCGTCTGCTCGAAGAGCGCGACCAGGTTGGTCTCACCGATCTCATCGCCGAGATCGACAGTCTGATGTTGACGGTCGATCCAGGACATTCCATCGACTACGTCGCCGAGCTGGCGCTGATGACGCCGTACCATTACCTGGTGACCTTGGAGAGCGAGTCGCATTGGACGCACGTCCTGCGTATTGATATGAACTCGCCCGACATCCTGGTGCGGGAGGTCAAAGATCCGGCGACACGCGGTATATTTCGCAGTCTCAACGAGGTGTACCCCATCGGCGCGCGCAAGCCCAACTGCCGCTACATGGGCGAGATACTTCGAGTCACCAATCTGCACGAAGTGGTTCGTCTTCAGAGCGAGCGCGAGTTTCGTTTCTTCAGCCAGGACGACGTGCGTAAGCTCGAGCTACCGGGGAATATTGCGCTCACCAAACCGTCACCCTACACGCACAACATCGTGGGCTATTTGGAGCGCCCCCTCGATCAGCTGCGCGTTTACGCTTTGGGTATCAGCAGTATCCGCGCCGACGTGCAGGAAGTTTATGAGGCGGCCAAGGCTCTACAAGACAAGCTCGCCATCGCCGAATTGCTACAGCCATGCGACCATCTCGCTACCCGCGTCTACAGTCAGAATCGGGAGGTCGCCATCCTCGAGTATCTGTCGCTGTCCAGTTATTACTACCGGGGCTCATACGATATCAAGGACCAGAACTCCTCG
>Ga0209536_100007635_pt1 | contig 16381 bp, 8 predicted proteins | sample DeeMarSeWOR28_12_FD_187461 | JGI IMG/M metagenome (GOLD analysis project Ga0209536, IMG submission 187461) | Marine sediment microbial communities from White Oak River estuary, North Carolina - WOR-2-8_12 (SPAdes) (version 2) | ecosystem: Environmental > Aquatic > Marine > Intertidal zone >... | reverse complement strand
CTCCCTGATCATGTGAGAGCATTATGAAGGCCAAAGGATTGATCGTGATTGCGAGTCTTGTACCTCTGCTGGCGTACGGGCAATTTTCCCGTGTGGGCACATCTGCCGCCCAGTTCCTGAAGTTCCCGGCAGATCCGAGGACAGGCTCACTCGGTGGAGCGGCCTGCGGTACAGACAACGAGGTCTCCTCCCTCTTCTGGAACCCTGCAGGCGTGGCTTCTCTCCGCGGGCTTTCCGCGACATTCTCGAGGGCCGACATCTTTGCTGACATCAGCTACAACTTCGCAGGCATAACACTCCCCATCGGAGACCGCGGAACCCTGGGGTTGAGCGCCTTCTACCTGGACAGTGGTGAGATGGAACAGACCACCATCGATCAGCCTGATGGTACAGGCGCCGTCTTCACGGCAAAGAGCTACTCATTCGGACTAAGCTATGCCCGATACGTGACCGAATGGCCCATGGCAGGTCTCACGGTTAAGTATGTCCGCGAAGATATCTGGCATGAATCCGCACAAGCGCTCGCATTTGACATCGGTTCTGTGCTCGAGACCGGGCTAGTGGGGCTCCGGCTCGGGATCGCCATAACGAACTTCGGGACAGAGATGCAGATGTCCGGCGAAGACATCAAGTTCGACTATTCCTCTGATCAGATAACCCTTGAGCGTGGTGCTGAGCTGACGACAAGCGAGTGGCCTCTCCCCTTGACATTCCGACTGGGTGTGGCACTGGATCTTGTCGGCGGCACCAATGACATCATTGCGAGCAACATATTTCGGGTCACCACACTTGCCGATTTCAACGAGCCAAATGATACCGATCCCCGGGGAAATTTTGGCGTTGAGATTGCCTGGCAGAACCTGCTCTTTGGCCGCGCAGGTTACTACTACAACTATGATGCTGCGCAGTTTGCCTACGGACTTGGCCTGCAGGTGGGCATCTCGGATTTCGTGGTGAAGTTCGATTATGCCTTTGTGGACTACCAGGTCCTGAGTTCTGTCCATCAATACGGAATTACTCTCTCGTTTTAGCTGCGCTCAATTAGATGCCGTCCGCCAATTGAGGAACGGCGGGAAGTCTCATCGCGTTCTTGACTCTCTCTCAAGAATTCTGCTACATGCACACCCAGTAGGTGGATCACCTCATCGTGGTTCTCATTCTTCAGCCCAAGTCAGACAAAGCCAAGAAACCCAGCTACCACCCCCTATCGGCGTACCAGAAGAGATGGTAGGAAAGACAATAGCGCACTACAACATCCTGAGAAGACTCGGCGAAGGCGGGATGGGGGTGGTCTATGCAGCCGAGGATAGACGCATCCAGCGAACTGTGGCCCTGAAATTCCTCCCGCAGAGTGTCTCGGCCAGCCCGGAGGAGCAGGAGCGTATCCTGGTCGAAGCAAGAGCAGCCGGTCAGCTGAATCATCCCAACATCTGCACCATATACGCGGTGGAGGAGATCGACGATGAGCGCTTCATTGTCATGGAGTACATCGAAGGCAGGACGCTCAGGGAGTTGATTCAGGCCGAAGAGCTGAGCGTTCAGCAGGCATTCGATTACGGGATTCAGATCGTGGAAGCGCTGAAGGAGGCCCACGGCAAGGAGATCGTGCACCGAGATATCAAGACCGAAAACATCATGGTGAACGAACGGGGGCAGGTGAAAGTGATGGATTTCGGTCTGGCGAAGCTCAAAGGGGCACTTCGGCTGACAAAGACTGGCAGCACGGTGGGAACGCTGGCCTACATGGCTCCGGAACAGATCGACGGACGAGGAGCCGATGCGCGAAGCGACGTCTTCGCCCTGGGCGTCGTTCTGTACGAACTCTTCACGGGCCGGTATCCGTTTCGGGGAGAGCACGAAGCGGCTATCATCTACTCCATCATGAACGAGGATCCGCGGCCCCTCCAGGAACTGAATCCTGGAGCACCTGCCATGCTTGCTCAGGTCCTCGAAAGGTCCCTGGAGAAAGATCCCGAGGCCCGATACGCGACGGCAAGCGAACTGCTGACCGACTTCCAGCGCACGAGGGGAGATCCCTCAGGTATCGAGAGCGCGACCGTCCCGACTCCCCGGAGGACAGAACGCAAACCCGACAAAACCCCCTGGTTCAAGGCCGTGGGCATTGCTGCGGGAGCCGTCGCCGCGCTCATCGCAATTAATCTCTTCGTCGTCCCCCTCTTCAACGGAGAGGATGCGTCAGGCCAGAGGATCCCCATCGCTGTCATCAGTTTTGAAAACCAGACCGGGGATCCGGCCTACGACTATCTTCGCACTGCGATACCCAACCTGCTGATCACCAGCCTGGAACAATCTCCCTCCATCCGGGTCACAACCTGGGAGCGCATGAGGGACATTCTGCAGGGGATGGGAAAGGAAGATGTTCCGGTCATCGACCGGGACCTCGGCTTCGAGATATGTCGCAGAGACACTGTCCCGTTCATCGTAATCGGAAGCGTGACGAAGGCGGGAGACGTCTTCGCCACCGACGTCAAAGTCATAGACATAGAAACCAAGGAGACACTGCAAAGCGCAAGCTCCCGGGGCGAGGGAGCAGGGAGTATCCTGCAGCATCAGATCGACGAGCTCAGCCGTCGGATTGCCGAAGGGATCGGCCTCTCTGCCTCTCAATTCTCCGAATCGGCGCGGCCGGTCGCAAATGTCACGACCTCATCCATGGGGGCCTACGACTACTACATCAAAGGAAAGCAGGAAGGGCTTCACAGGTGGGACGATGTCGCTGCTCGCCAGATGTTTGAGAAGGCAATTGCACTTGACAGCACATTTGCCATCGCATACGCAGGGCTCGCACAGTCACTCGAAAACCTGGGCCTGTACGAGAAAAGAGACAGCGCCATTGAGATGGCCAGGCGGTATGCACACAGGGCCAGCGAGATCGACAGGTTGTACATCGAGGCAGAGTATGCCGACATGGTGGAGAGAGATCGCGAAAAGGTGGCGCAGATCTACCAGAAGATTCTGGAGCATCATCCGAATGACAAGAAGATCAACGCATCACTTGGAGACCACTACCTGGGCGTAGACAACCGGAAGGCCCTGATGCACTACGAGAAGGCGCTCGAGGCCGACCCGGACGACGCGGAGTTTCTCAACGCGGTGGGCTATGCACATTTCTACCAGGAGAACTACCTAAAGGCACTGGAGTACTTCGATCGGTACGCTTCCGCCTCCCCAGATCACCCCAATCCGTATGATTCCAAGGGAGAGGTCTACTTCCGGATGGGATGGCTAGACAATGCCCTCAGCAATTTCACAAAGGCGGTCGAGGTCAGGCGAGACTTCCTCGCCCCTTACATGCGAGCTGCCTATGTCCACGCGCTGAAGGAAGAGTACGGCGAAACCTTGTCTCTTATCGACACGATGTGCCACATCACACCGACACCAGCTCTGAAAGGGATGTGCCACCTCTGGAAAGCCTTCTATAGTTTCTGGCTCGGGAGAAGTGAGGAAGCGCTCATTCACGTGGATCAGGTGAAGAGGCTTGCAGAGGCTGCGGGAACCCCCGGACTCGGTCATTCGCCCGACATACTTGCGGCGTGGATCCACTACGAGCGGGAGGAGCTGGATGAGGCACGCAGAGTTCTGGACTCGTATGATGACAACGCAAGAGAGGGAAACCCTGAACGTCGTGCCTGGCGGCTTGCGTATAGCCTCATTGCGCGGGCTGTCTTTGATGCCAAAGAGGGAAAGGAAGACTCCGCCCACGCCAGGCTTGACGCTGTGAAGTCACTCCTCCCAGAGGTGGGAGGTGACAGAGACGAGCTCCTGTTCACCCGTGACGAACTCCTGAGCGAGATATTCCTGTTGCAGAAGGAGTACGGCAAATGCATTGAGATCTCAGACACTATAACTGTCGGGCCGTTGCCAAACATCTATCCATCTCAGACTGTATTCTACAACCATCCCTTCCAGGTCGATCAGCTGGCGCGTGCCTACGCGATGAAGGGGGAAACCGATAGCGCGATTGCCGTATACGAACGTCTTACAACATTCGATCCCAGGAGCAACAACCGGCGTCTCATCAATCCACTCTACCGGTACCGGCTAGGTCTGCTCTACGAGAAGAAGGGTCTTGCGAAGAAGGCCGTGGAGCAGTACGAGAAGTTTGTGGACATCTGGAAGGGCGCCGAGCGAGACCGCAAGGAGCTCCCTGACGCACGATCGAGACTCCAGCGGCTCAAGGGTGCGATCTGAAACCTTTCACCGTCCAGGATCGCGGAACGGACTACTCCCACCCGCACTGTTTCAGAAGATTCTTACCCGTTTCGGGCCGATTCGTCCTTCGGTTCTCTCCCAGGTATTCGTTCCAGGGCTGTCTGTATACACGCAGCGACGCTGAGAAGCGTTCATAAAAAAGAATGGCCACGCAGAGCTCTGTCGGATACTTCTGTGTTGACTAAGGAACATGGAGTGGATATATTGCCTCAGGCACCGCGTGCACTGGCTCATCGAGTGAGATGCCGAGCCGCCAAATCTCAGGACACCTTCAAGCCGACGACTCAGCGCGGTGCACCGTGGGCTCTACACTGCTGCTACCAGCGTTTCCAGGCACTCTAAAGGTAGGTCGTCCAACCAGATCAGAATCTGACGTGCACCGGTACCTTCTTCTCCCCGGCTCTCTCAAACTCGTAGGCATCAGAACCTCAATGTAGGGACCCTTCCGTGACGAGGCTAGTAACTGTCCTTCTTGGGCTGGCATTTCTGATCCCTTGCGTCCTGTGGGCACAGGGAAAAATCAAAGGATTGGTTGTCGACAAAGTTACCAGCGAGCCACTGGTTGGCGCCAACGTGGTTCTGGAGGGGACCACCCTGGGTGCAGCAGCCTCACCAGAGGGTGAGTTTACCATCCTGCATGTGCCGGTAGGCGTGTATTCTCTCCGCGCTACATACATTGGATATGCTCCCCTATCGGTGCAGAATGTCCGCGTGAACTACCAGCTCACCACTGACGTCTCGCTTGAACTCACACCCGAAGAGATCGACCTGGAACCCGTGGTTGTCGTTGCAGAACGACCGTTGATCAACAAGAGCTCGACGAACGCCGTTCGGATAACCACGAGCGAAGAAATCGACGCTGTTCCCATACGGGGTCTGGACCGGATCCTGGCACTCCAGCCCGGCGTTGTTGCCCAGGACGGGAACCTCTACATACGTGGTGGCCGTCCTGACGAGGTAGGCTACTACCTCGAGGGGGCATACATTACGGATGCCCAGTACGGCGGCCGGGGGCTCACGCTGGTCCAGGACGCCCTGGAAGAGGTCTCGATCCAGTCGGCAGGCTACGAGGCGGAGTTTGGCCGGGCAAACGCGGGCATCATTCAGCACCAGTTGAAAACCGGCGGTCCCAGCCTTAGCGCCTCAATCGAATATATTACGGACAACATCACGTTCTCCGGAAAAGACTCGAGGAATTCCGGATCGAAACGGGCCGGCGCATACTGGTATAACTACAATGAATTCATCGCTACGCTCGGAGGTCCACTGCTGAGCGAACGCTTCAAGCTCTTCGGCGTGTTCAACTACCTCTACCTCGGAGACAGGAACCCACAGCCGTATCCCGGCATCGACATCGGACCCGTCAAGGATCCATTCACCGGCGACAGCATCGACCTCGTCTACCCTGCCGGATCCATTCTGAAGAACTCCGACGAGCGCTACACACTGACAGGGACACTCACGGCCGACTTCCGGCCACTGACACTCAGATTCTCCGGTTCATATGCACACACGACATCGCTCCTTGGAGCGTATCCGCGTGACATGTTCAATCTGGAGCGCGTTCCCGAGGCAAAAACCGCGGATGGTTTCGGATCGCTCAAAGCGACATACTTCCTCGGGACACGAACGCTCATCGAGCTGAGCGGCGGCTATTTCCGGTACCACTACAAGGAGTATGACCCGGTCCTGGGGGAGGATTTCCTGAGCTACGGCGACAGCGTGGCCAATGCCGCGAAGGGCTCCATTTGGCGTCGTGAGCCAATGGATCCGACAGGTCGGTTCGAGCTCCCTGCCGCAAAGTCCGTCTACGGCTACGCGTTTGCCGCGCCCGGGTATCCGACGGCTGGAGGCTTGACCAAGCTGGAGAGAGACAACATCACGCTGAGTGGAGCGTTTACGACACAGATCGGGTTGCACCACTCCATCAAGGCCGGCGGCGACTTTCAGAGGTTCACGATCCGGACATATTCAAACTGGTCTCTCCTGCTTGCAGGCGTCATCTATGAGAACAGCCTTCTTCCAGACGACAGCCCCCAGAAGCAGACACTGGAGGAAATCCTCATTGCTGACGCTGTGAACAACTACGGCTACGATGTCTTCGGGAACATCACGAACACGGACGACTTCCTCGGCCCCCGGCATCCGGTCTTCGCCTCGGCGTACCTTCAGGACAAGATGGAGTACGGGGACCTCATCGTCAACCTCGGTCTTCGCTATGACTACATCAACACCGGAAGCTATCCCCTCATTGATCCCACACGGCCCGAGCTGGCTTTCGACAAGGCCACCCTGGCAATTGATCCGGAGGGTCTGGGGAAGAGCACACCCTTCCATGGATTGAGCCCCAGGCTCGGCATTGCGTTTCCGGTGACAGACAGAACGGTCTTCCACCTGCAGTTTGCCAAGCTCGTTCAGCAATCCCGACTCCGGAACGTCCACCTGGGGCTCTACAGTGTGGCGTACTCTCTCCGGTGGGGAGGATACAATCACCCTATCGGCTGGGACCTCAGGCCCTCACAAACCGTGCAGTACGAGATCGGTTTCACGCAGCAACTGGGCGATCACCTCTCATTTGATCTCACCGGGTACTACAAGGACATCAAGGATGAGATCACCATGAGGCAGCTCACGACCGCACAGGGTTCGCCCTTTGGACCATACGCGGTCTATGCCAACGGTGACTTTGCGACGATCAAGGGGGTAGAACTCCTCTTCCGGATGCGAAGACTCAACAGACTTCTTGCGGGGGCGTCGCTCTCGTTCCAGGATGCGCGCGGCTCGGGCTCTTTTCCCAATTCAAACCGTGGTATCGTCCTGTCCGGTTCAGGTACGCTGTTCATCCCCCACTACATCACGCCTCTGGACTACAACCATGCGGTCCGTGGGAATGTCAATGTGGACTACCGATTCGGGAGAGGCGACGGTGGGCCGCTCCTCCAGGAGCTCGGCCTCTCGCTCCTCTTTCAGTTCAACAGCGGTCATCCCTTCACACTGCAGGAGCTCAACAGCTCAGCGCCCGCAGGACCGCTGAACTCCTCAACCACACCCTGGGCGTTTCAGACGGATCTGAGACTGGATAAGACCATTAGACTGTCCGACCGATTGAGCGCGACACTCTTTCTCTACGTGATCAACCTCTTTGACGCAAGGAATGTTGAGAACGTCTGGCCAAAGACAGGAAGCGCTGACGATGACGGCTGGCTCAGCAACCCAGCGACAGGCGGACTGGATGTTGAGACATACGGCCCCCTCTACGCAGAAATCTACCGCGCCCTGAGCGTGGACTATGGACGCCAGAACGGGGCATTCAACGTAAACCCATACTTCTACGGACCGCCACGACAGATACGCCTGGGGATTCGGGTCCAATACTAGATGGCACATGGATCACCACCCCCTAACCGGGTGAGGAGAGCAACCTGATGAAGATTGTCCTACTGCTCGTATCCCTTTCTCTTGCGGGTGCTGCTGGTTCGGCCGACGTGTCAAACAACAGCACCGGCAGCGCCCGTGGAGATCGGGTCGCGAAAACGGCCGCGCTCCCGGAGCTGACCCACTTCAACATTAATCGGATGGCGAGCCCGATCGACGCATACGGGAGGATGGACATCGACGAAACCGGTGTGGGGAGAAACGGCCTCACCTATCCAAAGGGGAGCGGCAAGAGATGCGTCTTCATGTCAGGCTTGTGGTGGGGCGGGAGGTTCGGGGTCGGGGGTGATATCCGCGTCAGTGGATCGGCACATGAATCAACTCTCCAGCCAGGCAAGATTCTACCTGATGGGACAGCCGATGATCCCGGATTGCCGCATAACCGTGTGTACAGAGTCAGGCGTGATATCCCTCCGGGGAGCCGCTCAGCGGACATCGCAGCCGAGCAACTGGATGGCGAGGGTTCTCCCGATCAGATTTTTGACCAGTACCACAGGGATTGGAACGAGTGGCCCTGGGCAGATGGAGCACCCTATGACGACAAAGATGGAGACGGGCTGTACGACCCAACGGTGGACATCCCGGGAGTCAAGGGAGCCGACCAGACGGTCTGGTTCATTGCGAACGATCTGTCACCGACGAGGGGAGGACTGGGGATATCGACGTTCTTCTCCGCTCTCCAGCTTTTTACCGAAATTCATGTCACAGTCTGGGGATACGCACGTCAGGACGGACTCGGCAACACCTCCTTTAGGAGATACCTCTTGATCAACAAGAGCAATACTGTCATCGACAGCATGTATCTCACCCAGTGGGTTGACCCGGACATCGGTACTGCCGACAACGACGTCGTGGGCTGTGACACGGTCCGGAGCCTCGGCTTCGGCTACAACGGGTACGCGGCGGACAACGGGTACAACCCTCTGCCTCCTCCTGCCGTGGGATTCGACTTCCTCCAGGGACCGGTGGTGCCGGGGACGGAGTCCGATTCGGCTATATTCAGGGGAAAGTGGGTCAAGGGCTTGCGCAATCTCCCCATGACCTCATTCGGAGCCTTTGACTTCACGGTTCCCGATCCCTCGTACTGGGATCCGGATTTTACGTGGCAAGCCTACAACCTGATGAGGGGGTTCACCAAGGACGGGCTTCCCTGGAGAAACCAGGCTACTGGCGATACCACCCGTTTCCCTTTTCCGGGAGAACCGTCGGCTCAGACGGGTTGGCTGGACGGGCAGTACATCCCTCCGGGGGATCGGCGATTCCTGCTCTCCTCAGGGCCTTTCACAATGATGCCGGGTGATACACAGGAGGTTGTGGTGGCAGTCATGGTTGCAGGAGCAGGAGAAGGAGTTGACTATCTCTCTGCAGTCAGCCTCATGAAGGCTATCGACGAGGAGGCCCAGAGGGCATACAACGAGTTCTTCGCGATGCCGGAACCCCCTCCTGCGCCTCGTGTGACGGCAACACCACTCGATGGAGAGATTCTCCTCTCCTGGCACGAGGACAGAGCGGCAGTTGAAGCAACAGAGACCGCTGGTGACGAAGGCTTCACGTTCCAGGGATACAACGTCTATCAGTTTCCCTCCCAGTCAGCTTCGCTTCTGGAAGGAAGGAGGCTTGCCACTTTTGACATTGTGGACGGCGTCGAGCTGATCAAAGAACGGGTGCGCGATCCGATTACCGGTGACTCAGTGAGTATTCCTAGACAGTACGGCACAGATAGCGGCATTCAGCGCTACTATCATCTTTCACGTGATGCCCTGAACAACGATGTTTCCCTGGTAAACGGAACGAAGTACTACTTCGCAGTGACGGCGTACAACTACAATCCGACTCCTCCGACAACACTTCCTGCGCTTGAATCCTCACCTAGGATCCTGACGGCTATCCCCGCTTCACCGTCTCCGGGCGAGCGGGTGAAGGCAGCATATGGTGACACGCTCTCGGTCCGCCAGGTCTCCGGTCTTTCGACGGGAACGCCTCACGTACGGATCGTCGATCCTACGCTTGTTCGGGCGAACGACTACGAGATCAGAATCGTTGTCGGGGACTCAGTCACGATGGATTTCGAGGGGACTCCGCTCACGTTCCCCAGCCCTCACTGGGAATTGTGGAATCTGCAGGACAACCAGGCAGTTGTCTCCGCCTGCACGGTGTTCAACAGCTCCATTGAAGACACACTTCTGGACGGCTGGCTCCAGGTAGGCATCGCGGCCCAGAGGCACTGGATTGCCGGAGAGGAAGTCTCTGCGTTCCAGTACTTTCCTTCCGGACATCTGAACTGGGTAGGGGTCGATGCAGGTCTCTCGGCCTTTGATGGTGGCCTGGATGTCGCCTGGCGCCTCCCGGAATCGGGATACAGTGGGTTGAGACCATTTGAGGTATTGACGCCTGTAGAGATACGGTTCGACTCATCATCGGGACAGAACGCCTACGTGTTCGAACGGACGCTCTTCAATACCGGCGGGGCCAGATACGCTGGGTTCAAGCCTCAACCCTTCCGGGTCTACGACATGTCGGATCCTTCGGCTCCCCGTCAGATCGACTTTGTCTTTATGGAACATATAGGCTCCTCAGCCCACGACGGCGTCTGGATGCCTGCGCTCCCCCCTGCGAGCCTGGCAAAGGGAGAGTATTTCTGGATCATCGACGAAGACTATTCAGACGGCGAGAAGAGCCAGTATGTCGGAAGCACGCTGAAGGCTCTGCTCAGCACCAAACCAGGTCTGTACGGGGGAGTCTTTGCTCGTGAAGACTCGGCACGGCCGGCCTACCTGAGTGGCGACGTCTTCAGCATCTCGGGTAACGCGTATGTCACAGCGGACGACAGATGGACGTTCAACACAAAGGGGATGGAGCGTACCTATTCGGCCACACTCGCCCAGAACGATATTGCCCAGGTGAATGTTTTCCCCAATCCTTACTACGGAGCAAACCCCCAAGAATTGGATCGATACGGAAGGTTTGTGACGTTCAACCACCTCCCCGTGCGGGCCATAATCCGGATATTCAATCTGGGAGGCGTCATGGTGCGCCGCATCGACAAAGAGAGCCAGTCTCAGTTCCAGCAGTGGGACCTCAAGAACCAGGACGGGCTCCCCGTCGGAAGCGGTCTCTACATCGCTCACATTGAAATGCCTGACCTGGGTGTCAGCAGAATCCTCAAGCTCGCGATCGTTCAGGAACAACAGATTCTCGATCGATACTAAATGCAGACGATCACAGCCATGCCATTCGGACGAAGCTCCATCAGCACAGTGGGTGCACTCTTCTTCTCTGCAGCCATCGCCATGGCAGGGGCCGGGAACCGTACGGGAACTGCGGGGGCCTCAGAACTCCTCATTCCGGTTGGAACCAGGGGAATAGCGATGGGAAGTGCCGTCACGGCCACGGCTGATGGCATCGACGGGCTCTTCTGGAATCCCGCCGGAGCGGCCAAGACTGCTGCCGATGTGACGCTCTACGCCTCACACATGCTCTACATCGCCGACATTGGAGTCAGCAGTGCGGCTGTCTCTGTCAATCTCGAGTCGTTCGGCGTGCTCTCACTCCACCTGAAGGCTCTCTCCGTGGGGGACATTCTCCTCACGACAGTGCAGACCCCGGATGGTACGGGACAGACATTCAGTCCTCAGTTCTTCGATATCGGGCTCACGTACTCCCGTCAACTCACCGATCGCGTGAGCGTGGGTGCCACCGCACTTCTCGTCATTGAACAGATGGCCGAGGTGACCGCGACCGGTGTAGCATTCAATTTCGGTGTCATCTACGACAACCTGGTGGATCTCCGGGGTTTGAGCATCGGAGCTGCGGTGAAGAACATCGGACCACAGATGAAGTTCGATGGGCCGGGCCTCAATGTCCCCGCAACAGCCTCCGATCAGCTCCGGGGAGAGTACATCTACAAGATTGACGCCATTGGCTTTGAACTCCCGACCACATTCGAGCTGGGACTCGGGTACCAGACGAGAATAGCCGGCATGCACAGTCTGCACGTTGCCACCGCCTTCCAGAACAACAACTTCTCGTCCGACCAGTACAAGGCCGGGGTGGAGTACGGATTTCGGCAGCTCCTGTTCCTGAGGGCAGGCTACGACTACTCGCCCTCGCTGGGAGAGGACAAGGAGACCATCTTCGGGGCCACGTTCGGTGCCGGCCTGCACACAAGCTTTGGCGGGACGGTGGTGCGATTCGACTACGCCTACCGGGCAGTAGAATATTTTGGCAACAACCACGTCTTCTCCGTGGTGCTTGGGCTATAGCCGGAGCGCGCGATGCCGAATGCTCAGCTTCGGTGCCCAATCCTTCTGCAACGCTCCCCGGGGGAAAGGCTCCCGAACTCCACCGGGCATCCCGTCAGGATCCCGGGATCTTTCAGTTCCCAACCTCAACGTGGCACCCATCTGAGGCAGTTCTTTACACAAAACCGACGGTTCACGCGCCACCTTGCCGAGTAGCCGCCTGTCTCTCTCTTTGACTTTCTTCCTCTAGTCCTCCCTCTGCGGCCTGAAGATAAAGAAGTTCCTGAAGACGCGAAACGCAAAGTAGACCAAAAACCCCAGAGCCGAGAAGTAGATGTAGGACTCCCGGTTGTCCAGCCCAATGGAGAAGATCTTGTAGAGCGTGAAGACACTCGCCCCAAATATGTAGATCGGGCCCATATTGAAGTACTCCCCCTCCTCCTCCCGCCGGAATTTGCGGATCGCCTCCCTGTCCAGATGAGCCTGCCTGGACCCGTGCCAGACAAGGGAGCGGATCCTGTGGGGGTTCCCATTGGCCGTCTTCAACACCTCCCGCACAAAAAGCTCAGGATCGATCGTCCGGACCCTGTATCTCCCCATGTAGTAGCGGACCAGCTCTCCTGACGCAGGAAGAGGGAGTGCATCCAGCCGGATTCTGGTGAACGATGTCCAGATCTTTCTGTAGTGAAACGACTCCTTTAGCCGGGTGACAGCTGTGCAGATCACTGCCACACTGAGTAGTCGCTCCAGAAAAAGCTGATGCGAGGGTGTGATCCGGTCCAGGCTGTCCAGTATGAGGATATACCGGGTGGGAAGGCGGGAGAGAGATTCCAGGACGAGATCCTGAACGTAGACAGACCCCTTGCCACTCAAGCGCTTCCGAACGGCGTCGAAGTCGGCCCCCTCCGGAAGTGGCGGATCCAACGCCAGATCCCCGTTGCTGAAAATCCCTCTCAGCAGCTCCTTCAGGAGATCCCCCATTGGAGCCGTGTGCAGCACAAACAAGACAGGAGCCTCTCTCATGCCTGTCTTGCGTGGGCCGATAGTCACATGTCGCCTCTCACCCGCGAGGATCGCACGGGCTTCAGCCATCAGGCGAGACTTGCCAATACCCTTGGGACCGAAGATCAGCGTGTGCCTGCCGCTCACCAGATTCTGCACCAGCTCCGCAAGCTCCTCCTCCCTCCCTATCAGCGGTCCATGAACGGCGTTCATTGAGGCTGGAGGGTGAACGCAACAACCTCCTTCCCTCCTTTCGTTGTACGTTCAATCCGCTTGACAAGCGCAAGTACACCTGAACGGAGTTCCCTCGGGGGCGCCCGAAGCTCCTTCAGCTGGCTGAGGAGCTTCATTCTTCGAACATTGAGATCGGCCTCCAGAGCATCCCGGTCCCGGAGAGCTCGGGTGTACTCCAACTCAGACTGTGCCAGTTTTGTGTTCGCAGATTCGAGAGCAGCAGCCGGGAGATATCCCTCACGAACAAGGCAGCGCGCGTTTCCGGCCTCAAGAGAGTCTCGCCTCAGTTGCTCTGAAGCCTTGTGCATACGCGCGTCAAGCTCTGCCATCTTCTTTCCCCTTTCTTGCTCCAGGAGACCGAGTTTCTGCTGAATCAACGATATCTCGTCTGCCTCAGACTCCGGCGGAAGTTCCTGACAAATCGTCTCACCCTTCCTGACAGTGTCACCTTCGGCACAGAGTATCTCAAGACGTTTACCCTGGAATGTGAGTCGGAAGAAGGATGGAGCATCTCCGGCGGAAGAAGATGCTGCATCCCGGAGTTCGCCGCTGTCAAGGGTCATGGTCGTTCGCACTGTCACGACTCCACCGGTGATGAAAACACTATCCAACCCTCCCTCGCGAATATCCTCCATGGTTGCAAACTGAAGCGTTATCTTTCCTGAAGAGACTGTGACAGGATTGAACCACTTTGACTCTCTCTGAACAGGAAGTCGCTCATCTGTCCGGAGTTCTCCGAACAGGCGGTGATCGGAATTCGGCCGAACATGCCTTCGGATATCTCCCAGTAGACGATTTGTCATGTCAATCTGCGTGGCGGATCTCCCCACCATCAACCCTCGCCTGCAGAGTATCTCTCCTGTCACAAACTCAGCGCCGTGTTCCTCGCCAACAGTGACGAGACTGCCTGTGGAATCAGCAATCAAGAGCGTTCTCTCGTCCAGTGAACCCACTACGGAAAATGTTCCCGATAACTCCTCGCCTGTTGTCAGGTTATGCGCCCTCACCTCGGCATAGACCTGAGCGGACCGCGAGAGCTCGTTATACTCCCTCACTGCCGATGTGATGTTCTTCTGTGCCGATCGTATGAGATGCTCATGCCCCTGATACGCAACAAAGAACGAAGGAACGCAGGCAAAGAGAAACCCCAACCCCAGCAGGTAGTCTGCCCGGGAGCCGGTTTCTATGCGGTACCTGTGAGGATGCTTCACTTCAATCGGAAAGACACAGCGAGCAGTTGAGAGCGGATAGAAGAGCTGTACACCAGTAACCGTCATGCTGTCAAGTATAGGATGAGATGCGTACCCCGCGAGGAACATGAGGTAGAGCTCGCCATTAAGCGCGACAATGGGGAGAAGAACAAGTGCGAGGCCCGCAACAAACGTCCAGGAGTGCGTCAGTGTTCTGTGTCCGAACCTTCGCTCGATCCATCGGGAGAGTGGTGGCACCGTGCGACCTACTAGTGATGCCTCTGTATCAAGGTCAGGAAGAACTGAGCCCAACATAGTCAGGAGCGCGTTCATTCCTGAGAGTCCAACGCCCGTCATTGTAACAGCAAGCAGATAAACAAGTTGGGCGAATGTTACGTGTGTCGGTGCAGTCACAGGTGTGGATAACTTTTTGCGTTACCCATCAGTTTTCGCCACCTGAGATCAGACCGGCGGACCCCACCAGAGACCCCTGAATTGGGCCAAAATTCGAACGTTTTTCCTGGGGGGTAATTTGCTGCACCCAGGGTGGGGAACCATCCGTACCGTTCAGGCAAGCCCACAACCACCCAAATTGGTTTGTTATCCGCGATTTTTCGCTAGCTGCCAGCATCAACCGGACAGCTCTGTAGAGGAGAAGCGGATAGTCCGGGCGTCCTCCCGTTATGTGCAAAGACTGGTAACAGATCTGCTGCTTCAGATGGATGTCCCCGTCCAGAATGAGCCTTTTCAGATCCAAATCGCTGATTTCCCATTGGAAGCTCTCCCCTCGGGAGCTGTTCCATGACTGGACAATGATCCTGCAATTTGCTCCGTATTCAGCGATTCTCTCGATCTCTATGCCCAGAGATCGGTGACCGAGCGTCTCGGGCGGTTGTGGGTGATGTGTGGATAACTTCAACAGCTCGCTCCCGTCTGCTTCTGTTCTGTTCTTTTTCTTTTCTTCTTCTGTTTCTGTTTCTGCTTCTGTTCTGGGGAAGAGATTCTGTTCAGTTGTCTCCAGAGTCTGATCAGTTGTGTGCTGAGACTGAACAGTTCTCTCGAGTGTGTCCACAGTTGTCGGGACATTGCTGGAATTCTTCTCCACATCTTCCGCACGTTTCGACTTCCCGGAGCCATTGTGCCGCGCGCGTTTGGAGGGGGACCGGGTATAGGGGTCTGCAAGAGAGGCAAAGTCCGGACTGTACAGAACATTGTACTCATCCCACTTCGCGCGGTCGAAGATCTTGAACTCCACACAGGTGGCCAGGACTTTTTCCAGTGTCTCCACCTTTGCCTTGACGCTGGCTGCCAGAAGCCTTGCCCCGAACTCGGGGATCTCCTCTATGCACTCCACATGCTCTCCGAAGCATCGATCCTGCCCGGTTCCGTCCTGCAGTCCCCGAAAACTCCGATCGGCTCCCTCAGAGAGACCGGTCACCTTCAGGTGCAGCGTGTTGGACAGCCGGCCCATCTCTTCCAGTACGGTCCAGTAGAGAGCCAGACCCTCCCCCCCGTGTCTCTGCACCACCTCCATCAGACGGGGGTCGCTCCTGGAGAGGCAATCGTGTTTGAACCATCTCATACTCTGAGCTCCTTTCAGCTTTTGAGTCTTCTGTAGAAATCCTCAACGGCACTCAGGACATTGTTCCGCTCCAGCACCTCGTAGTGGTTGGAATAGAACTCAGCCACCATCGTGATCGTCATGCACCTGATCTCTGATCGCTTCAGAAGGGGGGCTCTCTTTGCGATCATCTCCATCACCTGGAGTACAAGCGGGGCAGATTCTTCTGGCAGACGCTCCAGGCGGAACCCAGGCTCGGAGAGTTGCACCTCCTTCTCTGCCTTTGCCTCAAGGGCATGGTATTTCATACCCAGGAGTTGTGACGCCTCTTTACGAAATCGTCTGAAGAGTATGTCAAAGTGTCTCTGACAGCCTCTTGCCAGATGCCGGACCGGCCCAGCGAGCTCTATGCGAGGGACAGGAGGCGACGCAGATGACTCTCTGCCGACCTCCCGAATCTCAGTCTGGGTCGAGCCGGCTGCGGG
>Ga0209536_100007634_pt1 | contig 16382 bp, 15 predicted proteins | sample DeeMarSeWOR28_12_FD_187461 | JGI IMG/M metagenome (GOLD analysis project Ga0209536, IMG submission 187461) | Marine sediment microbial communities from White Oak River estuary, North Carolina - WOR-2-8_12 (SPAdes) (version 2) | ecosystem: Environmental > Aquatic > Marine > Intertidal zone >... | reverse complement strand
CGTCGACTGGACGCTTGAGCTCCGCTTTGCTCTTAGGTATCTTCACTGTTTCTGCCAGGGCCTTCTCCCTGGCTGGCGCGATCTCGTGTTCCGGCTCCTTAGCCGTCGCCTCTGGCTCGATTGGTTCGTCCGGATTTCGGAGTTCACCACGGAAGATGAGCCCGTGTTTCCCTTCTTCGGAGATCACGCTGCCATGGTGTCCGACGAAGTGTGCCACCTGTGTCAGCAGGCTGTTCGGCGTGGTGTCCAGCGGTACGAGCTTAAAGCGGCCGTCCGGTGTGTGGTCGAGGATTATCGTGCCGGTCTGCTCAGGCTCTCCGGCGTAGGCCCCCCAGGCGATAACCCCGGCAGTCCTCTTGACGGTGACGGGATCACCCCGAGTGACCAGCCTGCAGAAGGTCTCCGCGAGTTCATAATCGAGACTCCTGACCCAGGCGTTCTCTTCCTCGATCCGCAAAAGCGCATGATGTTTGTCAACTGGACGCTTGAGTTCCGCTTTGCTCTTAGGTATCTTCACCTGACATTTTCCTTTTGACTTCATAAACGGCATTTCTGGACGCCTCGGGTACTTCTCCTGAGACACTCCTGTTCAATTCGAGTTCCATAATACCAAAATTACATTACAATTTCAACGAATTTCGGGGAAGTTCGAAACACCATGTCGCATTACACACAAGAACAGCCATGTATTTGTGGGAAGAACACACTTTCTCCCATTATTGCGGGGTAAACACTTGCCTAAAGTACGAATAATCCATCCTATCCGATTTATGGATTCCCGCCTCCGCTAAAATGACAAAATATCTTACTCTCACTCTCCACTCACCTTAGAAGAATATAATTATCCGCGTTTATCCCATGAGATAGCTTGTCCCTTAGGGGGCAAAATTGTCATCTCACGGGATAAATCAACAAGTTTCTTTGGCAAGGAAACGAAAAGCTTGAATTTTCAGGACTGATTTGATATTCTACCCGCTGCTGTCCTCGGGTATCCTTAGCAAGGGATCCTGCGGACTAACGAAAAATAGAGTTTAAGGAAACTTTTAAAGGAACGGATACAAATGAATCATTGCGTTGTCGGATTACAATGGGGCGACGAAGGCAAAGGCAAGGTCGTCGATATTCTCGCCGAGCATAGCGATATCGTCGTACGATACGGCGGTGGCGCCAATGCCGGCCACACCGTTATCGTAGGTGAAAGCCGGTTCGCTTTGCACCTTCTGCCCAGCGGCTGCGTTCGGCCAGATACTATCTGCGTCATAGCAAATGGTGTGGTCGTTGACCCGGAAGTATTGCTGAATGGAATTGATACACTTGCCGAGAAAAACATCTCGCTCGACAACAGGCTACTGATCAGTGAAAATGCCCATGTTGTGCTGGATTATCACAAGCAGGAAGACCAGCTACGCGAAGAGGCGCTCGCCAAAAACAAGATCGGCACAACTGTTCGAGGCATCGGCCCTTGTTATTCCGACAAGGTAGGCAGAAGCTATACCGTCCGAATGGGCGATTTCAGGGATTTAAAAGCACTCGAAGCCAAACTGCAAACGATTGTCGAATACAAGAACAAAATATTCGCCGCCCTTTACAATGCTAAATCAATAAGTGCGGACGAAATCCTCGAAAAGTGCAAAATTTACGCTGAAAGGCTCCTGCCGTTTACAACAGACACGACCGAATTTCTGCACAAATCAATTGCTGACGGCAAATCCATTCTTTTCGAAGGCGCCCAGGGTTCCCTGCTCGATCTCGACCACGGCACTTTCCCGTATGTAACCAGCTCAAACTCAAGTGCGCTCGGCATGCCGGCCGGCTGTGGCGTACCGGCCAAATTCATCGATAAATTCGTCGGTTTAATCAAAGCCTACACGACGAGAGTAGGCGCAGGACCTTTCCCCGCCGAGCAGGACAATGAAACAGGCCAATATATACGCGACAAGGGCAACGAGTACGGCACAACTACCGGCAGGCCACGTCGATGCGGCTGGTTCGATGCTGTGCCCGTGGCCTACGGTGTAACAATCGGCGGCATAGATGAAGTCGCGCTGATGCACCTGGATACGCTCAGCGGCCTGGAAGAACTAAAGATTTGCAGGGCATACGAAATCAATGGAGAAGAGACGACGTTTTTCCCGGCAAACGTGGCCAGACTTGCTCTTGCTAAACCCGTTTACGAAACATTACCGGGCTGGAGCGAGGACCTGACGGAAGTAAACAATTTTAAGGATTTGCCGGTTAACGCACAAAACTATGTTCGCCAAATCGAAGAACATATTGGTAAACCGATAACATTCGTTGGCGTAGGACCAAAACGAAGTCAGACGATATTCAGACAATAGCGTTCATATCCTGCGAAAGTATAAACTTAATGTTATAAGTATCCAGCAATGGAAACTTTCGAACAAAAACAAAATAAAACCGCAAAACGACTTGGTTTGAAACCCATACAGATACCCCGTAATATCGCAATCATTATGGACGGCAACGGCCGGTGGGCACAGCGTAAATCACTGCCGAGAGTCATGGGGCACCGCGCGGGCGCAAAAATAATTGAAAGAATCGCGTTATTTTGCGTAGATTTGGGCATCGAGTCACTGACTTTATATTCTTTCAGCATGGAAAACTGGAAAAGACCCAAATCCGAAATCAATGCTCTTATGCATATTCACTCCGAATATCTCGTCGGAATCCGGCCAACACTGATGAATAATAATGTAAAGTTAATCCATCTCGGCCGCAAAAAAGGTCTTCCGGAAAAGGTACTAAAAGACCTTGACGAGACAATGGCCGAGACTGCAAACAATTCCGGTATGACACTTGCTCTGGCGTTGAATTACAGCGGCAGAGCAGAAATTATGGATGCAACTAAAAAAATCGCACAAGAATATAAAAAGGGCAAACTCCGCCTGAAAGATATCGATGAACAGTGCATAAGCCAAAATCTATATGCAAATAAACTTGCTGATCCCGATCTTCTGATTCGCACGGCAAACGAAATGAGAATCAGTAACTTTCTGCTCTGGCAGATTTCATACAGTGAGTTCTATGTTACTAAAACGTTTTGGCCGGATTTCAAAAAAACATCCCTCGAAAAGGCAATTAGGGCCTACGCATCGAGAACACGGCGTTTTGGTACTATCTAAACGAAACCATATCGGATAAAAACAAACTCAAAAATATAAAGCTGACTTTGCAAAACGCCCATAAGAAATAAAATGGTTAGACACAGGTTGCTTTTTGGAACATTGATGACGTTGCTATTCACCGCAGTCGTCGTTTTCGACGGCTGGATGGATGGCTCCCTTACAGTTTCAGCAGATGATAAACCCGTGCAGGGAACAATATTCTGTATCCTTATTGTCCTGCTGATAATCCCCGGACAATTCGAGTTGTCGAGACTTGCAGCGGCGAAAAATTTGAAGATTTTTCTCCCTGTCTCGATAACCGCTTCGATTTTATTCGCCACATCTCGCTATTTGCAACAGTTTGTAGATTTTCAGCCTGGACTGTATCTCAGTTTTCTATTGGTCTTTGTACTATTCGCATTGCTGTTATACCAATATAAATTCCACGGAACTTCGGGCGTTTTAGCCAATTGCGGGGCAAATTATTTTTCGATCCTGTACCTGGGCCTTCTCAGCAGTTTTTGCCTAAAAATTCGAATAGAATTCGGACTCTGGCCCTTGTTGATGTTCGTTTTTGTCGTAAAATCCGCTGACATAGGCGCTTACTCGATTGGAAGCCTGTTCGGCAAACATAAATTCTCGCCCAAAATCAGCCCCGGAAAAACATGGGAAGGTATGGGCGGCGCCATTGGAGCGGCAATAATTGTTGCTATTGGTTTTGCATTGATTTGTGATATAATGCACCTTTGGCTGGCAATAATATTCGGCCTTGTTTTTGCGTTCGTTGGACAACTGGGCGATCTGGCTGAGTCTATAATAAAACGAGATGCTGAGCAGAAAGATTCGGCCAATAAGGTGCCCGGCTTCGGTGGTGTGCTGGACATCATCGATTCGCCGCTCGTGGCGGCACCGCTGGTATATTTATTCTTTATGTGGAGCTCCTGAGAAGAGCAAAGCTTTGGAAATAACAATACAATTAGATTCAGCCGACAAACAGCTCGAATTATTCGGCCCCGCCGACAGTTACCTTCGGCTTTTGCGCCAATCTCTAGATGTGCAGATTACCGCCCGCCAGAACAGGTTGGTGATTACCGGCAAACAAGACAATGTGAAAAAAGCCGCCAGGATTGTCGATAAAATGCAGAAACAACTTATCAAACATCGTCCACTCACCGTCGAAGATGTAAACGCTTTTATCAGGCAGCGCGATTCACATAAAAATCTCGATACATCCACGGCCATCAGCGTCTATTCGCATAAAAAGGTCATCAAGCCGAACACAAAGGGACAGCAAAAGTATATTGAAACAATGTTAGCCAACGACCTGACCTTTTGTATCGGACCGGCGGGAACCGGCAAAACATACCTGGCAGTAGCAATTGCCGTATCGATGCTGAAGAAAAAACAGATCCGGAGAATCGTTCTTGCACGGCCGGCCGTGGAGGCCGGCGAAAAACTCGGTTTTCTGCCGGGTGATTTGCAGGCCAAAGTAAATCCGTATCTTCGTCCCCTGTTCGACGCTCTCGAAGACATGATGGATTTTACACAGATGAAAAAATTTGTGGGGCTGGATATAATCGAAATAATTCCACTCGCATTTATGCGCGGCCGGACGTTAAACGAAGCAGCCATAATATGTGACGAGGCACAGAATACCTCGGCGCTGCAGATGCTGATGGTCCTGACAAGACTGGGAAACGGCTCGAAAATGATTATAACAGGCGACATAACACAAATCGACCTGGAACCGGGACAGAAAAGCGGAATGATAGAAGCCATCGAAACATTACGCCGAATCAAAGGCATTGGATACGTGGAATTAAACCAGAAGGATATAGTACGGCATCGACTGGTTCAAAATATCGTACAGGCTTACAAAAAAAGAGGAAAATCCGATTAGTCATTATTATGTACGGAATAAATAGATGGGATTTTGGAAAAAAACAAGTCCAAGACGAAGTCAGGTTCGCAAGAATATTTCAGCTGACCGTTTTACACGGATCAGCAAACTCGCGAACGCTGATCTTCTAACCTCGATCCTGATATGGCTGCTTTTTGTCGTCTTCTGCATTCTCATTTTATCTACCCCGCAAGCCAGTACGGTCGAAATAGTACCGATAGCCGTTATCGTCGTTTTGATTTCCATAGCCGGCGTTTTGTATATTTACCACTTCCAAAAGCGAATAACAAAAAACCGCGCCAGAGCATTGGTACTGGTCGGCTTGTTTATCTTGTTATTAGCAGCAACCCGACTCCTTGCGTTAACTACCGGTGAAACCTTCTGGGCCACAGGAACCGCCGTGACAACAGCAATAATTATGGCAATCGCATATGACCAGCGTTTTGCAATAGGTATGAGCGTCTTCTATTGTCTCTTTGCCTGTCTTGCTGTCGGGCCGATGGAATCTAAACTGACGGATATCTACCTGTTTTTAACAATGGCTACAGGTGCTATTACCTGCTGTTTTTGTCTAAAAGAAATCCGCACAAGGATCAAATTGCTCCAGGTCAGCACACTGGCTGCGATAATAGTATTCATAACAACAGCCGCTCTGAACTTTTTGTCCCACAAACTCAACACCGCTAATATAATCAGGGATTCGGCCCTTCACGCCGGCGTTACACTCGTAGTAGGCGTGCTCATTCAGGGACTGCTGCCGCTTATCGAAAAAGCCTTTCGTATTGCTACAAGCATGACGCTGCTGGACTATAGCGATGCCAACCAGAAATTGTTGAAACGACTTCATATGGAAGCACCCGGCACATTCAGTCACAGCCTCTTGATCGGCTCAATAGCCGAGGCCGCCGCCGAAGCAATCGGACGTAACGGTCTGTTGTGCAGGGTAGGCGCCTACTACCACGATATCGGTAAAATCAACAAGGCCAACTATTTCATTGAAAACGAGCTTGGCTCAGCCAGCAGGCACAAAGAACTCTCGCCCACAATGAGTCACCTGATCATCGTAGGCCATGTAAAAGACGGTATAGAAATGGCCAAGGAATACGGCCTGCCAAGTGTGATTCGACAATTTATCGAGACACATCACGGCACGACTTTGATAGAACATTTCTATAACGAAGCCAAAAAACAAAAAGCGAAAAACTCGAAAGGGAAAAGCTCCGATGCTCCTGCCGAGAGTGAATTCAGGTATCCGGGCCCGAAGCCGCGAATAAAAGAAGCTGCAATAGTTATGCTGGCCGATACCGTAGAAAGTGCCGTCAGAAGTCTACAGGAAGTTACACCTACAAAAATCGAAGCAGTCGTTCACAATATGGCAATGAAACGTTTGCAGGACGGTCAATTCGACGAATGTGACATGTCCCTGCGGGAACTAAGTCAGATTGAAACAAGCATATCAAAAACTCTCGCAGCACATTATCATGGACGAATCGCATATCCGAAACCACCCGATGAACCTCCCGAAACGGACTCTAAAACTGAGCAACGCGAGCAAAAAAGCGACTAATAGTCATGGCCACTTCCGGACAAGATCGAGATATAGTCATTGCACTTATTAAAAATTTCAAAGACATAGATATATCTGCGCATAGGGTAAAAAAATTGGCAAAGACCCTCTGTCAACGTTTTGGTACGCAAGAACCAACAGAAACAAGATACGAGATCAGCATTGCCATTGTCGATGATAACGAAATCAGGGAACTGAACAGAGAATTTCTGCACAGTAAAGCCGTTACAGATTGTTTGAGCTTCGACTTATCAGATGGTGAGAAGGGAACAAAAATCTTTGATTTGATAGTTAACGGAGAAATGGCCGTAAGGCAGGCAAATCAGCGAGGCCATTCAAGCAAAGCCGAACTGGCACTATACATCACGCACGGCTTGCTGCACAACTTCGGATTCGACGACTCGACGAAAAGCAAGGCCCGGAAAATGCACGAAACTGAAGATGAAATTTTACAGGAATTCGGCTACGGCATAGTATATAATAAGAGCACGATATAAAAGAACATTAGAGCACAGGAAACGTAGAACCTGTGCATTAATCATAGTTGAAAGGGTATTAAAAAGTGAATTACGCTGGTTGGGCCGTTCTGTTAATTTGCCTTCTCTCCGGCGGCTCATTGTTCTTTTCCGTCAACGCGGTCGCTCTGCGAATATTCTCACACGCCAAATTACAGGAAGCATTCAAAGCGGCCATCAGGAAGGAAGATTCAAAAGATCTGACCGAACGATTTCTGGAAAAAGAAGAAGATCTGATCTTGACATGCTCCTTATACCGGCTCATCCTTAACATGTGCATATTGCTGGTATTGGTAGCTGTTTTTACCCATCGCAGCGACCCTTCCGACACTTCAAGCTACGCCTTCGATTTGTTCCTTGCAGCAATCGTTGCTTTTATGATATTCTCGGTTTTCAGCCTGGCCATTCCCCATGCCTGGGCGAAATATGCCGGCGAAAAAATCCTTAGCCGGACTTACCGGATAGTCATGCTCTTTGCGTTTATCACATCACCCATTCTATATATCTTCACACTATACGACGGTTTCATAAGGCGCCTGGCGGGCATCGCCGAAACTACGCCGGAAGAAGAACACGAAGAAAAACAGGAAGAATTCCTCACAGGCCTTGAGCAGCACAGAACCGATGGCGTGCTTGATGAAGAAGAGCAGGAAATGATAGAAAACGTGCTGGAATTGCGCAGCAGCACGGCCGACGAAATTATGACTCCCCGCACTGACATAGTCGCCGCCGAGGTCAATTCCGATTTGCAGCAGGTTCTCCAAATCATTACGTCCGGCGGCCATACGCGTATCCCGGTTTTCGAAGAGAATATCGACAACATCGTCGGCCTTATTTATGCCAAGGACCTATTAGCTGAGATCGGCAAAGACCCGGTGGATTTCAAGCTCCGCGAGAAAATGAGGAAGGTCTACTTTGTACCTGAAACCAAACCCCTGCGTGCCCTGCTGCACGAATTTCAGAACCAGAAATTGCATATCGCTGTCGTGCTGGACGAATACGGCGGGACGGCCGGCATCGTGACCCTGGAGGACATTCTCGAAGAGCTTGTCGGCGAAATCACCGATGAGTACGAAGAAACGCCCACCGAACCTATAAAGAAAATCGATCAAAACACAATCGAGGCCGACGCCAGAACGGACATCGACGACCTGAACGACGAATTCGATTTGAATCTGCCTGAAGATGAAGATTACGAGACCGTCGGTGGATTTGTCTTCTCTCGCCTTGGCTACATCCCGAAAACCAACGAAAGCTTCGATTACGAGAATTTAAAATTCACTATCGCCTCAGCCGAGGCCAGAAAAATTAAACGTATAAGAATCCAGAAAATCTCTGAGCAATAGCTATGCTGACCAAGGATTTGGCTATCTGCATACGCGCAATCGATTATTCGGAAACATCTCAGATTGTCACGTTTTTCGCCAAAGCTGCCGGCAAAATCGACGCCATCGCCAAAGGCTCTAAAAGACCCAAATCGCCATTTGACGGACCCATTGAAGTGCTTTCGTATGGAAATATCGTCTTTGTCGATTCGGCCGGTGAAAAACTTGCCACCTTGACCGAATTCCAGCAGCAACCCACCATAATAAACCTGCACGGTAATCTTTTTGTGCTTTACGCCTGCCTCTTCGCCGCCGAGCTGATGAGCAACCTGACGCACGATTACGACCCTCACCCCGAGCTTTTCGACAGCTTTCTGGAATTCCTGCACAATGCCAACCAACAGCATCAGACGAACAATGAGCAGCGTGACATCCTGGCCCTGCTGATATTGTTTCAATTGACCCTGCTCAATGAAATCGGCATCCAACCGATTCTAAGTCATTGCGTAAATTGCAAAACGAGATACGAAATACGAGATACGAGATACGAATACTATTTCAGCAGTTCAGCCAATGGATTAATCTGCAGGGATTGCGAGCCAAGTTTTCCCGATAAAATCAGGCTCACTAAAGGGGCATCGGTCTGTTTGTCCAGCTTAAAACAAATTCCCTACTCGGATGAAAAAACGCTTAAGGAGATCGAAAAGGTTTTGGTCCACCACTTAACGGAACTTCTCGGCCGAATGCCGAAAATGGCTAAACATATTCTCGAGAACTGACTTTTTTAATTGGTATTGGGCATAAAGCTATCCAACATACTTGCATGGCAAATACAGAATACAACACAGAATCACAGGCCGATGGGAGTAAGATGAAGTTTATTGCCACGATGCTAAGAGTCCTGGAAAATAAATATGCGCCGCTGGTTATAGCAGGTATGGCCGCAGTGATTATGCTTCCGGCTTTAAACGCCGGGCTGATACAGGACGATCTGTTCCATCGCATAAGACTCGTCGAACCATCACAATTACCGGAGCAGCTTTCCGGTACAGGAATGATCCCACCTGATGCAGGCGAACTATCGGCGGCACTTCGTGATATGCACTCTTTTTCGCGAACTCAGGAGAACACCGACAATTTGATGGAGTCGGGCCTGAGTCCATGGTGGACTACTAAGAATTGGCGGTTCGCGAACTGGCGGCCTTTAGACAGCTTCACTCATTGGCTGGACTATCGCCTGTTCCCGGATTCACCGCTCCTGATGCACTTGCATAACATCATCTGGTTCACGGCGGTAGTGTTTTTGCTGGCAATCTTGTATCGACAATTAACTACTCCCGTCTGGATAGCAACGTTGGCAGCGCTGTTTTACAGCATTGATGACAGCAACTATTTTCCCGCGATGTGGATAGCAAACAGAAACCTGCTGCTGGCACTGTTTTTTTCCATCCTCACGCTGCTGCTCCACCACAAGTGGCGAGAGCATAATTCGCTGGCAGCAGGCATTGCCGCACCTTTTACGCTGCTCTTGTCTTTGCTGTCAACGGAAGCCGGCATAGCAACTTTCGCTTATCTTTTCGCTTACGCTCTTATCATTGACCGTGGAAGCCGTAAAGAAAGGATCGCGAGCCTGGCTCCGGGTTTCATTGTGATAGTAGTCTGGCGAATGATTTACAACGGGCTCGGCTATGGAGCTGTCGGAAGTGGTTTTGTCATCGATCCGGGACGTGAACCAATGCGTTACGCACAGGCTGTGCTGGAGCGTGCGCCGGTACTTCTTTCCGGTCAATGGGGCGGTACACCCGCTGAAATGCTCAACATATTCTCCGACTATGCCGGAGCATTGTATTTGCTTGCTGCTGTTCTGTATTTGACGCTAATCCTGCTTGTCTTTATTCCACTGCTGCGTAAGAACCGTGTGGCACTCTACTGGTTTGTGGGAATGCTGCTCTGTGTGCTGCCTATATGTGCCACAATTCCAATGAACCGCAACCTGCTTTTTGTCGCTATTGGTGCTTTCGGCGTCATGGCACAATTCATCGGCGGACTGTTCACCAAAGAAAACTGGACTATGAAATCGCGCTTCTGGCGAGTCCCGGCATGGATTCTTTGTGTAACGCTGATTTTCGTTCACATCGGCTTCACAATCGTATCCCGTGCACGAGCGCCAAAAACGGTGTCCTTTTTCTTCGACACTGTTTATTCGACAATCGAAGTGGATCCCGCCGATGACCTGACGGGCAAAACCCTTGTAGTGGTCAATGCCCCTAATCCCATGCTGTTTTTGGGCATGCCTTTATTTAGGGCCTATTGGAATGAACCTTTGCCGGAGAGGACTCGCCTGTTAGCTCCGGCATTTGCTCCATTGAAAATCACACGTACCGGAGAAAAAACGCTGCTCATCGAAACTCGAACCGGCAATATTCTGTCAACGGATAAGACCCGGAGAGATTTCAAGCCAAACTTCGCTAATTTCTATTATCACTTCAACAGTCTTTTCCGGCCCAAAGACCTGCCATTCAAGGCAGGCGAGAAGACAGAACTCAGTGACATGTCGGCTGAAGTCATGAGTGTGGACGCTGATGGCCAACCGATAAAGGTTCGATTCGATTTCGACGTACCTTTAAACAATCCATCCTTGCGCTGGCTGCAATGGAACTGGAAAGGAAGCGGCTTCGGTTCCTACTCCATATTCAAAATACCCCCTGTCGGAGAAACTTCTCTTACGGCCGGACCATTCGGCGAAACATAAGCCTATCCTTCGCTTGTTTCAAATAGTTCCGATTGAGCAGGGGGGCTTTTCTTTCTATGCGGTTTTATGCCGAGGTGTTCACAGGCTTGATCTGTGATTTCTCTACCGCGTTTGGTTCGGCGTAAAAAGCCGATTTGTAACAGGTACGGCTCAACAACATCTTCCAACGTATCACGTTCTTCACCGAGTGTCGCGGCGATTGCGTCGATGCCTGCCGGGCCACCGTTGTAAACATTGACCAGCGCCCGCAAAAAAGCCCTGTCCAGCTCGTCCAGGCCCAATGAGTCTATCTGCTCCATCTTCAGCGAGCTTTCGACAATATCTTCACTGAGGATGCCGGAGCCTTTTACCTGTGCATAATCACGGACGCGCTTTAGCAGGCGATTGGCTACTCTCGGCGTGCCGCGGGAGCGGTCCGCTATCAATTTCAGCGTTCCGTCCTCACATTGCAATTGCAGCAGATCGGCAGACCTTACCAGAATCTCGGTCAATTCCTCGCTGTTGTAGAAATCCAGGTGATACAGCATCCCGAACCGGCTTCTCAGCGGGGCGCTGAGCAGTCCCGCACGCGTAGTAGCACCAATCAGAGTGAAAGCTTTGAGCGGGAAGTTTATCGTCTTTGCATGAAGGCCGCTGTCGACAGTGAAATCTACCTTGAAATCCTCCATCGCAGGGTATATGAATTCCTCGACAAGAGTGCTTAGGCGGTGAATCTCATCGATAAAGAGCACATCGCCGGTATTGATATTGCTCAGAAGACCCATCACGTCGCCGGCCTTTGCCAAAGCCGGTCCGGATGAGCAGCGTATCCGTGCCCCCATCTCATTTGCTACGACGTTGGCCAGCGTCGTTTTACCGAGTCCGGGTGGGCCATAAAATAAAATATGCTCCAATGGTTCGGACCTTTGCCTTGCCGCTGCGATGGCAATGGCGATCTTTTCCCTGACGTTCTGCTGGCCTACACATTCATCCAGCGATTTCGGCCGGAGCGAAATATTGAAATTCTCCTCGGCGTCGTTCAAAGATTGCCCACCTATGATTCTGCCTATAGCCATGATTTTAGTTTTGAGTGTTGAGTTTTAAGTTTTTAGTTTTTAGACCTCGACGCCCTGTTTCAGTCTATACACCAGGGGCACAAGTGCCTCGGCGGAATTTATATCGGGGTGCTTTCGGCAGGCCATTTCGAGAAGTTCCATCGCTTCGGCGCGTTTTTCGCCCCAGGCAATTAGAATCTCCAGGGCCTCGATCTGGAACGGTTTGAATCCGGCCGCCTGCCGGGCCGGTTCGGCTCCCGCGGCAAAAGACTGCAATTTACCCTTCAGCTCGGCGACAATCTGCTGAGCCATTCGTTTGCCGACCGCAGGAAGTGACATTAGGGTCTTGTCGTCAGCATTTTCTATCGCAGCGGCAATGGTTTCGATAGGCATACTCAGCGACCGCAGGCCCTTTTTTATGCCCATTCCTTTTACGCTGATATATTTCGTGAAAAAATCCCTTTCGCCCGTGCTTAAAAAACCGACCATTCTCGGTATCAGGTTTCCTCCGCCCAGCGTGCCCTCGTAATATTCCATTGTGCAAAGAGTCACATCCGAGCCAACCTGCCCTGACAGGGCGCTTACACAATAACTCGGCAGCATAACTTCATAACCGACCGCCCCGACCTGGACCATGCAGCAGTCGGTATCCAGCTTAATAAGTTTTCCTTCAATCTTCGCTATCACGTTTCAATTGACTATTGACTATTTTCTATTGTCTATTTTTGATGCTTTTTCAAGCAGCACTTTTCAAAAAACAACACTTTTTGCCGAATTCGCACAGCACAACGCTGCGGCAATGGCATCGGCCACATCGCTCGGCTCGGGCAACTCGGGTAAGCATAGAACGGTCTGAATCGTTCTTTGCATCTGCTCCTTTGACGCCCTGCCGTTGCCGGTAATCGATTTTTTTATGCGTGTAGCACTAAAACTTTTGACCTCAATCGCCGCTTCGGCACACTTCTGCAGTATAACACCTCTTGCGTGTCCCATCAATATCGCCGTCTTCGGATGGGCGTAATGCGAGTACAACTCTTCGACCGCCACGACGTCCGGGTGCAAACTTTTGAGCAGAGATGACGTATCTTCGGCTATCCTGTTCAATCTCTGCTCCAAAGCCAAATCGGCAGGCGTGCGAATAACACCCGCCTCGACCAGCCTCTCTCCGTCCGATCCAACTTCCAGGCAGGCATACCCGCAAACAAGCAGACCCGGATCTATGCCGAGGAATCTCATTTCATCCTCCACGTAGTCTTTTCCGGCGTATCTTCCAGCACTATTCCCATTTCATCCAGCCTGTTACGAAGTTCATCCGCTTTGGCAAAATCCTTTTCTTTGCGGGCCTGGTTTCGCTGGTCTATCAAAATAGTAACCAGCTTGTCCATCAGCCCATCATCGGCTCCCGCTGCTTGAGGATATTCGTCTTTAACAATACCAAGAACGTCTCCGCCCAATTTGCTAAATAAATCATCAACCGCACTAAGAGTCTGAGTGGTTGCGCCGCCGTCCTGGAGCAGCTTATTTGCCAGACGAACGAGATCGAACACGACCGACAAGGCAACAGATGTATTCAGGTCATCATTCATTGTCGTCTCGAATCGTTCCTTCAATTGCTTCAGTTGCCCCGCCGTTTCGCCGTCGATTTGCCCTTCCGTAGCTGTAGCCAGTCTCTTTCGCACTGCTTTTACCGTCTCGGTTATTTTGTTATAGCCGCTCTGGGCTGCAAACAACGCCGCATCCGAAAAGTCCAGCGGGCTTCTGTAATGGCTGTTCAAAAGCAACTGTCTTATCGCCAGTGGGTCATAGCTCCTCGTTAATCTCTCGTGTGCACCTGAAAAAGCTTGCTTGAGCGTAATAAAATTATTCAGGCTCTTGCCCATCTTTTGCCCGTCAACGGTCACCATATTATGGTGCACCCAGTATCGAACGAATTGCACGCCGTTGGCAGCTTCCGACTGGGCAATTTCACACTCATGATGCGGGAATTGATTTTCCAATCCACCACCATGGATATCGATTGTCTTGCCAAGATACTTCATACTCATCACCGAGCATTCCACGTGCCAGCCTGGATAACCCATTCCCCACAAGCTCGGCCACTGCATAATATGATTCGGCTCGGCCTTCTTCCACAGCGCGAAATCCACCGGATTCTTTTTGTCCGGCGAAACTTCCACGCGGGCACCGGCCATCATTTCTTCGATATTTCTTCCGGAAAGTTTGCCGTAGCCCTTGAATTTAGACACATCGAAATACACCGAGCCGTTGGCCTCATAAGCATAGCCCTTCTCCATCAATATTTTGACAAGCTCGATTTGCTCAACAATATGCCCGCTGGCCCTCGGGCTGATATCCGGCCGGACGCAGTTCAATTCATCCATGTCCTCAAAGTAGCTTCTGGTATAAAATTCGGCCAGTGCCATCGGATGTTTCTTCTCTCTTTTGGCCGCCTCGCCGATTTTGTCTTCGCCTTCATCCGCATCGTCAGTCAGATGGCCAACGTCGGTTATATTCTGCACATAGGTAACGTCATAACCAAGATATCGCAGGTAACGAACAAGAATATCAAAGCTCACATAACTTTTCGCATGTCCCAAATGGGCGTGCCCGTAAACGGTCGGCCCGCAGACATATATCCCAACCGTGCCTTCCTGTAACGGCTCAAATTGCTCTTTCTTTCTCGTTAGACTATTATAAAGATTCAATCCCATCTAAGAATATCCTCAAGAATCAATTACAACGTTCTTCTTCTTTTCTTTCTTAATAGTGCCGTTGCTGTGGCGGCCATGGCTTCGCCGGCTCCTATCTCGCCGAGGCCCTCGCTGGTCTTGGCTTTGACGTTTACAGCGTTAAAATCAATTCCCAAAAGCCCCGCTATGCACCTTTTCATCTGGCCCTTAAACTGCCCAAGCTTCGGCTCTTCGGTATGTATAGTCAAATCGACGTTGACTACTTCCCACTTTTTTTCTTCCAGCCGTTCTTTTACTATAAACAAAAGCTCCTTGCTGTCGACATCTTTATATGCAGGATCAGTATCAGGAAACAATGTCCCTATATCCCCCATACCGGTCGCCCCCAGAAGCGCATCGATAACGGCGTGCAGGCCTACGTCACCATCGCTGTGGCCTGCCAGACCGGCCGGATACGGCACATAAACTCCACAGAGCATCAATTTTCTGCCCTCAACCACCCTGTGGATGTCCGTGCCGATACCTATCCGATATCCTTCGTCCTGCTCGTCAATCACAATATCCCTTTCGTGCTTGGAACATCCGTCCCGAGAACGCTGACAGCCGTACCCAGGGCTTTGCCAAGTCCTTTGAAAATCGCCTCGGCTATATGATGGCTGTTCGTACCGTACGGCACGTTTATATGCAGATTAAACTTGCCGTTGTTAGAAAAGCTCCGCAGCATTTCTTCGAGGCACTCAACGTCAAAGTCGCCGATTTTGTCCGTTCGGTATTCGACGTTATAAACGCAGGCCGGCCTGCCGGACAAGTCGATGGAGACATTAGCAAGAGCATCCTCCATCGGCACGGAACTGTGGCCGTACCTGGCGATACCTTTTTTATCGCCGAGTGCTTTGAGCAGACATTCGCCAAGGCATATTGCAATATCTTCGACCGTATGGTGCGCATCGACTTCTAAATCGCCTTTGGCTTTTACGACTATATCGATTCCGCTGTGCTTGCTCAGATGCGTGAGCATGTGGTCCAAAAAGCCTACGCCACTGTCAATCTCATACTTACCGACGCCGTCCAGGTTAAGCTCGACGGTAACATCTGTTTCTTTTGTCTGCCTGTGAATTTGGGCAATGCGATCGTCCATAAAAAACTATCCTCTTTTTGTAATGGGGTAAGTGCCTAAAGTGACACATATGTGTCATCCTGAGGCGCAGCCGAAGGATCTGGCCGGCGAAAGAGAGATTCTTCGCTTCGCTCAGAATGACAGCTTCGTTGTCACTTTAGCTCACTTTTCCTTTATGCTTTCTTTCAAAGCCAAAATGACTCTATCGTTTTGTTCTTCCGTTCCAACAGTTATTCTCAATTTATTTTCCAATCCGGGCAGGTCAAAATACCTGACGTAAATATTACGCTGCACCAGCTTATCATAAATTACCTTAGCCTGGCAACTTTTAGTCTCGGCAAGAACAAAATTCGAGTA
>Ga0209536_100007633_pt1 | contig 16383 bp, 12 predicted proteins | sample DeeMarSeWOR28_12_FD_187461 | JGI IMG/M metagenome (GOLD analysis project Ga0209536, IMG submission 187461) | Marine sediment microbial communities from White Oak River estuary, North Carolina - WOR-2-8_12 (SPAdes) (version 2) | ecosystem: Environmental > Aquatic > Marine > Intertidal zone >... | reverse complement strand
TTTACGCAGGCGCATGACGGCCCTGTCATTGCCTGCATCACAGACCAGGTGGTAACCGCCGATGCCGCGGATGGCGACAATCTGGCCTTGTGTCAATGCGCGGCACGCAGCATTCAGGGCGGTTTGGGTCTCGGCGCTTGATGCCGTTCGATCATGAAAACTGAGTTGCGGGCCACAGGCGGGGCAGGCGACGGGCTCGGCATGAAAGCGCCGGTCGCCGGGGTTGTCGTATTCCGCCTGGCAGGCTGGGCAAAGTCTGAAGTCGGCCATGCTGGTATTGACGCGGTCGTAGGGCAGACGGCGGATCAGGGTATAGCGGGGGCCACACTGGGTACAGTTGGTAAAGGGGTACCGGTAGCGACGCTCGCGGGGCGCATCGAGTTCGGCAAGGCACGGGGCACACGTGAAGTAGTCGACCGGAACATGGATACGCGGGGGCGCCGCCGCGTTGCTGGGGCGGATGATGAAATCCTGTGTGTTGATCGCAGCGACGGTTTCGGTGAGACTGATCGCGGGCTTCGCGATGGCGGGAGACTCGTCGACCAGTGCCCGGGCAAACGCCTCGAGTACCTCGGTCGATGCCTGAGCGACGATTTCCACGCTGCCGGTCTGGTTGCATACCCAGCCGCTGATACCCATCCGCGTGGCGAGGCGGTAAACGAAGGGCCGAAAGCCCACGCCCTGCACCTGACCCGTAACAACCCACCGGCGGGTGGCTGTGTACATCAATATTACCTGGATGGAGTACTCGGATTGCCCTGTGGATTCCCGTCCCTGAACACCGGAAAATCCACAGTACCGTAGCGCCAGGCGTGTCGCAAGGCATTGAGTTGCAGTGGCCCGGCACCGGGGCGTTCCCCTGCCTCTGGCGGCTGGACCGCAGCAGGCTGACGCCGCATACTGGCGCGCGGCGGACTCAGGGACACTGGAATAACAGCATGCACGCAACCTTGCCATTACTGGTCGACACCGATTTCCCCCCGATCCGGCGCGGGAGGCTGGAGACGCTGCAGGTGAACCTTGGTTATCGCTGCAATCAGCAGTGCCTGCATTGCCATGTTGCCGCCAGTCCCCGGCGCAAGGAGATAATGGACCGGCGTACCGTGGACCAGGTGCTCGAGTTTCTGGTCAGGTCCAAGGTTGCCACGCTCGACCTGACTGGCGGTGCGCCGGAATTGAATCCGCATTTCCGCTCTATGGTCGGGGCGGCTCGTGCGGCGGGTGTCCATGTGATTGATCGCTGCAACCTGACCATCCTGGAAGAAACGGGGCAGGAGGATCTGGCTGAATTTCTCGCCGGGCAGGGCGTCGAGGTCGTCGCGTCGCTGCCCTGTTATCTGGGAGAGAATGTTGATCGCCAGCGTGGCGAGGGTGTCTTTGTCGACTCACTCAGGGCGCTGACGCGGCTCAATGCGCTGGGTTACGGGCAACCCGGTTCGGGCCTTGTGCTGAACCTGGTTTACAACCCCCAGGGCCCCGTATTGCCACCGGCGCAATGCGAACTGGAGGCTGATTACCGGCGTGAACTCGGGAACCGCTACGGCATTCGCTTCAATCATCTGCTGGTGCTGATCAATATGCCCATTCAGCGTTTCGGCAGCACGCTGGTCTCCCGCGGTCAGTTCACGGCCTATATGACGCTGCTTCGGCAAGCGCACCGGGCCGATAATCTGGGCTCGGTCATGTGCCGCAGCCTCATCAGTGTCGATTGGCGGGGCCATGTGTACGACTGTGATTTCAACCAGATGCTCGCCCTGCCATTGGCAGCCGGCGGGCGGACATCGGTCCACATTTCCCGGCTCGATCCGAGTGCGCTCGCCGGCCGGGCGATCCGTGTGGCGGATCATTGTTACGGCTGTACGGCAGGGCAGGGGAGCAGCTGTGGTGGCGCGCTGGAGTAGGCGGCCGGTGTCGTTCAGTGTTGGGGAGGAGATTGATGGATATCGAAACCAGTGTTTTGCACCGTTATTCCGAGGCGGCGCGGAACCGTCAGGACGCGCTGTGCTGTCCTGTCAGCTACGAAACCGATCTGCTGCGGCAGTTGCCCGCCGAGATTATCGAGAAAGACTACGGTTGCGGAGACCCGTCCCGCTATGTTCGCGCCGGCGACAGGGTGCTGGACCTGGGCTCCGGGTCGGGCAAGATCTGTTACATTGCCGCGCAGCTGGTCGGCGAGACCGGCACGGTCGTTGGTGTGGACATGAATGACGACATGCTGGCCCTGGCGCGAAAGTATCAGGCAGAGATGGCCACAGTACTCGGTGGTGACCGCGTCCGCTTTCTCAAGGGCTGGATCCACGATCTCAAGCTGGATCTGGCCGCCGTGGATGGCTATCTCGCGCAACACCCGGTATCGACCGCTGCCGACCTGGTTCCACTGCGGCAATGGCAGGAACTGCAGAAGGCGAAACAACCGTTGATCCCCGATAGCTCGGTGGATCTGGTGATTTCCAACTGCGTACTGAATCTGGTCGCCGATGCCGACAAGTCGCGGCTGGTTCGGGAGATCTGGCGGGTCCTCAAGCCGGGGGGCCGCATTGCGATTTCAGATATCGTCAGTGACGAGCCTGTACCGGAAGCACTGAAAGATGACGCGGAGCTCTGGAGTGGCTGCATTGCGGGTGCGTTTCACGAGCAGGAGTTTCTGCAGGCATTCGCGGAGGCCGGATTTCTCGCGGTCGCGCTCGACAAGTGGGGCGAGGAGCCGTGGCAGCGGGTCGAGGGCATTGAGTTTCGTGCCGTTACCGTGACGGCCATAAAGGGTTCATTGGAACCCTGTATCGACAAGGGACATGCCGTCATTTACCGGGGACCCTTTGCCGAAGTGCGCGATGACGAAAACCATGTGTATCCGCGCGGTGAGCGCGTGGCAGTCTGTGAACGGACCTATCAATTTCTGACGCAGGGCCCCCTGCGGCATGTGTTCATCGGCATCGAGCCAGGCAACGAGGTTCCTCCACGTCCCTGGTGTGAGCCAGCGGGTACGCGCCGGCCGGCAGCGGCGAACACGGGTGCGCGGCACGCAGCGGGCGAGGGAGGCAGCTGTTGTTAGCCCGCATTTCTCACCGGGATAGGCACTGCCTGATTACACACTGTCTTTTTCCTGATCTGCGCCCTGTTCCTTACCTCAGTGCATTATGTGACTCTATCGCCGCCCGGTGAGAAATGCGGGTTAGTGCACCCTGCAAGCGCCATGGGGCACAAGCCGCATCGGCGCAAAGTCGGAGGTTCTTCCGCGCAACTTGCGCGAGGGGTTCAGTTGCAATCTCGGGAGGCCAGGGCTTCGAGCACGGCGGCGCGTTGCGCAGCCCGTCAGACTGGGCCCGGCCTGCGGAGATGCACGCCAGCGAAGGAAAACCACGGGCTTCGTTTCCGGTGTTTCCCCCGGTCATTCGGCAGTGAGACGGCCGGATCAGGCGCTGTGGGCGGCCAAGGCGGTCTGCAGCGTGGCGAAGGCTTCCATGATGCGATCGAGTTGCTCGGGCGTGTGGGCCGCGCTGAGGCTGCAGCGCAGCAATGCGCCACCTTCGGGTGCTGCGGGCGGTAGAATCAGATTGACATAGATGCCCTGTTCGAGGAGTTGCTTCCAGGCAGCAAAGGCTTGGCTTTTGTCACGCAGGCGTACCGCCACGACCGGACTGACCTGCGGACCCAGGGTAAAACCCAGCTCGCTGAGGCGCGAGTAGAGTGTATGGGCGTTGTCCCACAAACGGGTGCGCAGTTCCGGACGCGCGCGCAATAGCTGTAATGACTTGCGTGTCGACGCAATCACAGACGGTGAAGGTGATGCGGTGAAGATGTACGGTCGGCCTGCGTAACGGATAGCGTCCAGTTCGGGATGGTTACTCACGCAGTACCCGCCCGTGGCGCCAAGGCTCTTGCTGAAGGTGCCCACAATGAAGTCGACATCGGCTTCTACGCCGACTTCCTCGGCAAGCCCGCGCCCCTGTCTGCCCAGAATGCCCAGTGAGTGGGCCTCGTCGACCAGCAGCCAGGCACCGTAGGTCTTCTTGATCGCTGCGATCTCTGCAAGCGGCGCCACGTCGCCCAGCATGCTGTAGATGCCTTCGGCAACAATCAGGGTCCTGCTGGCCTGTTCGCCAAGGCGACGCAGGCGCTTTTCAAGGTCTTGCGTGTCATTGTGTCGGAAGCGAACGACCTTGGCGCCCCCCAGTCGGCAGCCGTCATAGATGCTGGCGTGAGAATCGGCATCGAGCAGAATGGTGTCGTCGGGGCCAGCCAGGGTCGACAACATGGCGAGATTGGCAATGTAGCCGGTGGAAAAGACGATAGCAGCACGTTGTCCGTAGAACTCCGCAAATTCGCGTTCGAGTGCCACGTGGCCCGCGAAGGTGCCATTGGCCATGCGCGAGCCGGTTGTTCCGGTTCCCTGTTCGCGAACGGCGTTGACTGATGCCTCAATACATTCCGGGTCGAACGTCAGGCCAAGATAATTGTTGGTTCCTGCGAGAATCGTACGCCTGCCCCGAATCTCGGCCTCAGTTGCGGAAAAAATGCGGTCAAGGGTCAGATTGAAGGGGTCGATACCCGCTTCCTGCAGCGACGCCCGCGCCGCTTCCAGACCTTTGAACTTGTCAAAAATTGTCATCAGCCTTCGTTCACAAGTTTCTCAAGCTGCCGGGTGAGATCCCCAATTGTGCGTATATCCGGGAGGATGTTCACCGGGATCGATATATCGAAATAATCTTCGATCTCGAGCAGTAGACGCATGACCTGCATGGAATCGAGTCCGAGATCGGCTACCAGTCCTGTTTCCTCGGCCAAGGGCTCTTCATCTTTGGCAAACGGAGTGAGCACCTTGTATACCTGTGTCAGAATTTCATTGTAGCTCGCCATAGTGCAGAGTGTCCCTGGTTCAGTCAAGGCTGGTTCGGCGCGACGCCGATACTGGATGCCGGCAGGCCCAGGGTCTTGCGCAGGCCTTCCTCGAGCAGCACCGAGGGTTGCCAGCCCGTTGCCCGATGGAGCGCCTGGTTGTTGCTAACCCAGTCGGGATGCGAAAGTTCTCGAACCTTGCCAAGCGTGAGCATGGGTGAGCGTTTGAAGAGCCGCGCAGTGCCTTCGTTTATCGCGGCTGCCAATCTCAGTAACTGGACTGGCACCCGCACACGAATGACGCGAGACCCGCGCAGCTCTCTGACAGTGCTGACAATATCATCCCAACTGTAGCCGTCCGGGTGACCGTCGTGCAACTCGAACGTGGCGCCCTGGGTATCGCCTTGCTCAAGGAGGCAGGCTACCGCGGTGGCAAGGTCGTCGACATAGAGCAAGGAGAAGCGGGCACGTCGGGCGCCGGTGACCAACGCGATACCGTGCATCATCCAGCGAAAGAGCGGGAGCATCTCGCGGTCTCCAGGGCCGTATACCGCCGGCGGCCTCAGAATAACCCATGGCATACCGCCAGCCTTGTTCTGCAGCGCATGTTCGCCATCGCGCTTGCTTGCCGCATAGGCGGACAGCTGCGGTTCCCGTGCCGCCAGAGAGGAGATCAGCAGGAAATAGGGCGGTGGCGTCTGGAGCCCGGCGGCGGCGGCGAGCCGCTCGACGCCGGTGACATTGACGCGTCGGAAGTCGGACTGCGTGGCGCCGCGCACTGCACCCGCGCAATGGACGACGGCATCGGCGCCGGCGACCAGAGATCTGAGGCTCTCGACATCTTCAAGGGTGCCCGTGACGCGTGTAATGCTCAGGTCGGTGAGGTGTCTGGCCGTGGTTCCCGGTCGCACCAGCGCGCGCACCTCCCACCCTGCCTGGTGCAGGACTGTTGCCAGGGTGCTGCCGATAAAGCCTGTCGCCCCGGTCAAGGCAACCGTGCGCGACATGCGGGGTCTAGACAGCGCGTGCGTCTTGAGCCGGTTGCTCGGCGACGACCGCAGACGGATGGGCCGCCGGATCCCAGTGATTGCGCATGAGAAAGTCCTGACGGGTGCGCGACCGCGACAGCTTGCCGGATGATGTCCGCGGCAAGGTGCGTGGTGCGACGAGTTCGATGTGGCACTCGATGCCCATTTCCTGGTAGATGGCGCGCTGCAACCGCTCAACCAGTTTGCGGCGTTTGTCAGGATCGACTTCGCGGCACTGCACCACCATAACGGCCAGCTCCTGATCATCGGCGCCCGGAAGCGAAAACGCCGAGGCATCTCCCGAACGGAGTTCCGGCTGTTGTTCCGCTATGTATTCCAGATCCTGCGGCCAGAGATTCCGCCCGTTGATGATGATCAGGTCCTTCTTGCGACCCGTGATGACCACACTGTCGCCTAGCCGATAGCCAATATCGCCGGTATTCAGCCAGCCATCCTCTGACAGGACTTCACGGGTATGTTCAGGATCGCCGAAATAGCCGGTCATCACACTGGGGCTGCGCACGTAGATGGTGCCGCACTCCCGATCGGGCAGGGTCTGATCCTGATCATCGCGAATCTCGATCTCGAAATCCGGCAGGGGCATGCCGCAGTTCACGAAGCTGGTTGCCCGGCTTGTCGAGCTGGGAATTCCGGACTTGTTGTCGCTGTTGATTGGCATGGCCACGTGATCTTCCGCCAGTCGTTCGCCATCGATGAGATCGACATCGAGGCCCTGGTGCAGCGGTGCGAAACTGATGCCCAGCGAGCATTCCGCCATCCCGTAACAGGCAAGGAATGCCTTGTCACTGAAGCCGCTGTCTGCCAGTAACTCGGAGAACTGCGCGAGGGGCTCGGGGCGGATTTTCTCGGCGCCGGCGCCGGCAATCCGCCAGGCACTCAGGTCGAATTTGTCGCGGTCTTCCTCGCGGAGGCGGCGTACACAGAGCTCGTAGCCGAATGAGGGACTGAATGAGATGGTTGCCTTGGTCTGTGACATCAGCGCCAGCCATTGGCGCGGCCGCATGGCGAAGTCGCGCGTTCTGAGATAGTCCACGCTCATTTGCGATGCCATGGGGCCAAGCACAAAACCGACCAGGCCCATATCGTGGTAGTAGGGCAACCAGGAAAAACAACGGTCGCCACGACGAATCTGCAGCCCGTATTTGAGAATGCCCCCGAGGTTGTGCATGACGGTGCGCTGCTTGATCATGACGCCGCGCGGAAAGCGCGTGCTGCCCGAGGTGTACTGGATGTAGGCCAGTTCGTCGGGTGTCAGTGGCTTGAGCTCACTGATGTGCTCGGGTAAGGTATCGAATACCTGCGGGTCACCCAGCAGACGCAGGCCGAGTCCTTCTGCAGCTTCAGCGAGAAATGGGGCAAAGCCATCCAGCGCCATGGCGACGGAGGCCTGGCAACTGATCAGCAGGTTTCTCAGTTGTTCGACATAGGCCTTGTGGCTGCCGAGTTGAATAGCAACCGGCAAGGGTACGGGTACCAGGCCCGCGTACTGGCAGGCATAGAAAAAGCGCAGAAAATCGGGATCCGTTTCAGCAACCAGCGCAACGCGCGAACCGCGCTCCAGTCCAAGACTGTTGAGGCGCCGGGCGAGGCTGCGGGCACGGTCGCGCAATTCCGCGTAGGGCAATACCGCACCCAGGTGACCTCGACCCGTGTAGAAGTTGCAGCCTGTCTCGCCCTTGGCCGCGTAGTCAAGGGCCTCGGCCAAGGTCGAGAAATCACCGCCACGTAACGGCAAGCTGTGCCTGGTTGGCGTGGGTTCCTTACGCATCAAGCTTCTCCTCGGAGCTGAACAGCTTGTTCCTGATCCCATCCCCGGAAACGACGAGGGGAACACGCGGGAGTGTGTGTCATCTGTTTAGATTTCATCTTATAAGTTAGATTTCATCTTATAAGGGTGAAATCGAGGCTAAAATCTAGATCATTTTCGGTGCGAATGCAACATTTTTTACCAAAAATGCGACATATGTCCCCAGTTGTTGTTTCCTTGCAACGTAGCATCCTGTCACGTCCCCTGTATTTGGCGCCAATATTACAATACACTTTGTGCGAATTAAAAGCCGGATCAGTAATTTCGTCAACAGGTTGGATCAACTTGTTGGTGAACGGTCTTGTAAGCGTTTCCCCTTTGTCCAGTATCTCACCAGCTTAAGTCTCGTAAATGTTAGCATATGCTAATATTTATCTCCATCTACGGATGGCACAACAGGCCCGGTTTGTACATGCTGTTGTCCGTCTCATACGCGCGGGCAATGTTAACGCCTTGTTTGGAAGCGCAGTGTGTGCACGACAGGGTTGTGGTGCCTTGTCCGATACTGCGCGTTTTTCAGTGGTGGGCAGTCGGTTAACAGAGCAGGCAATCTGCCGGCGATTGCCAGTTCCTGGGCAACTTCGGTTTTTGCCGACCAGCGGTAACAGCGTACACGCGGCCCGGTGCTGTGGCCGTGCTCGGCAGGCATCAAGGGACCGGAAAATTTCTGGCGCGGCGGGTGGTTCTGGCGATACCTGGTGACAGGCCTTCCTGGGTTCGTGATCCGGACCGGTTTGTAATATCGTCTTGTCGAGTACACTCAAGCTTCCGACAGCAGCACTGCAAGGCGCCAATCGTCCCCTGATCGAGACAACACAACGAGAAAGCCATTGCGGAATCGAGCGGGACAGGTAACATCCGGAGGATGCTTTGCGGGCAATTTTGCCGGATTACAGCAAGAAATGAACTTCCAATCAAACGATTTTGTGAACTGCGTCACGTTCCTGGAAAATCCGCCGATTCTGCGAGGCTCAGCGCAGTGGTGTTTTGCCGTGCGCGCCTTGAGAGGCGGGCCTGGTTAGCCACCATGTTTTCAGGGAACGCAATGTCAAAGCAACCCGCAGACAAGATTTCCGTACAGCCTGTCAGCCTGGATAACAAAGCGGACGTGCGCCGATTCATCCGGGTTCCCTGGTCGATCTATGCGAACGATCCATTGTGGGTGCCGCCCCTGGTGCTGGAAAGGCAGCAACACCTGTCCCCGCGCAATCCCTATTTTCAGCATGCCAGGCTCAAAGCCTGGGTTGCTGTGCGTAACGGCGAAGCGGTGGGCCGGATCAGCACCCAGATCGACGCGCTGCATCAGGCCCGTTACGGAGATACGACGGGTTTCTTCGGCCTGCTGGAGGCCATTGATGACGAGGCGGTTTTTGCCGCGCTGGTCGATACGGCAGCGAACTGGCTGCACGAGCAGGGCATGACGCGTATCCGTGGGCCTTTCAGCCTGTCAATCAACGATGAAAGTGGCTTGCTCGTGGAAGGATTCGAGACACCTCCGTACATCATGATGAGTCATGCGCCCCCGTACTACGCGCCGCGGCTCGAGCAACTGGGCTTTGAGAAGGCCAAGGATCTGCTTGCCTATGTGATCCACCCGACCTATGAGACGCCGAAAGTCGTCAAAAATCTGATGAGTCGGGCGAATAAGCGAATCCGCGTTCGGCCGCTGGAACGGAGCCGCTTCCAGGAAGAGCTGCGGACACTCCAGAATATCTTCGAGGATGCCTGGTCGGAAAACTGGGGTTTCATCCCCTTTACCGCCGAAGAGTTCGCGGAAGTCGGCAAGAATCTGAAACTGCTCGTCCATGAGGAGCTTGTCCAGATCGCCGAAGTTGATGGTGTGCCGGCCGCCATGATGGTGACCTTTCCGAATGTTAACGAAGCGATCCAGGATCTTGACGGCTCGCTGTTTCCGCTGGGCTGGCTGAAACTGCTGTGGCGCCTGAAGGTGACTGGCGTGAAGACCGGGCGTATCGCGCTCATGGGTGTGCGCAAGCAGTATCAGAACAGTCTGCTGGGTTCTGCGCTTGCCTTCAGCGTCATTGAGGCGACCCGTCCGCCGGTCATCCGGCGGGGGATCCGGGAGGTGGAGATGTCCTGGATCCTTGAGGATAACAACGGCATGCGCCGTATCCTGGAAACGATTGGCGCGCGCGTCTCCAAGCGCTACCGAATCTACGAGAAATCCCTCACCTGACGGTGGCTCGGCCCGACTAACGTGTTTGGGCTAGCCCGGATTTCTCACTGGGATCCCGGATGCAGGCGCGCGAGCACCAGCCAGGGCCGGGATAGGCATCTCAAAAAACAAATGGTCTTCTGTATGTTCAACACAGTTCCAATGGACGCAAGAGAATACGATCTTCCCACGCCGCCCTGTGAGAAATCCGGGCTAGCGAAACCCGCCACGGCGGCGGATCTGCCAGAAGAGCACGAGCGAAGCGAGCAGAGGATGCTTCTCCAGGCGCGCAGGTACCTTGGCCTTGACCCCCGAGTGGCGCTCGATTTTCCAGAGAATATACTCAACGCCCGCCTGGAAGGTGAACAGCGCCTTGAGCAGGCGCAGGACGGATAACAGCTTCCCCTGGACTCTTCGCAGGGTCCAGGCAACCCGATTCAATACCCGCCTGCGGTTCGGGATGCGAGCGTGGAGCCGGGGGGGTGCAGTCGCGGATTCGATCCCGATCCGGTAGGGCAGGCTGTCAAGCGCCGCATCGAGAACCTCCAGGTAGTACTCCGAACTGGCCGCGTAGAGGGCCATGACGCGCTCCGGCCGTTCGGCGCGCAGCTCGGCGCTGTAGGTGAGCAGCAGTCCCTGTTGCCAGAGTTCACCCGCTTCGAAGCTGGCTGGCAGCCGGGGAAGCGTCCGGGTGAGAAAGGTATGCACGGCCTGTGCAAACGCCCTGTAAATCCGCTGCTCGACTTCCGGCGTGCGGGTATACGCGATGCCGGTCGGTTGCGCGAAGCGTGCCCAGAAATAGGAATGAAAGCAGCGCCCCGAGGTGTCATGTTCCAGGTCCTCAAGCGATACGATGGCATACTTTGCGCGCACCATGCCAGCAGACGTGGGCACTTCCAGGTAGAAGACATTCGGTGGCAGCAGCTTGTTGGCAAGGGCTGGCAGCCATCTGTTATAGGTATGGCGATAGCTGTCCACGATGACATAGAGGTCCACCAGTCCGTCCTGATGATCGCCGCTGCGCAGACAGGATCCGTAGAACAGCAGCGCGATCATGGCCGTGCCGTACTGCTCCAGCAATGCCATCTGCAGGGCGTCGATGGCGGGTGAATTCACAGCCATGTGGCGGCGGTGGATCGCGTCGACTAGGCGGCTGAGATCAGTCATCACACGCGTATGAATGTCAGACTGCCGCCCTGAGTGACCCGCGTCTTGCCGAGTCTGAGGTCCGGGCTGAGGAGCTCTCCATCCAGGGTAAAGCCGGAATCAAGGTCCAGACTGAACTCTGTCGCATTGTGGCTGTAGTAACCGTTTTCAGCCACCATATGCGCGGCCTGTCTGCCCCGTAACAGCGAAGGCATGGCGCGGAGTATGTGCGCGGGGTTCGCGCCGATTGCGGTGTACCTCAGTGGCCCGGCTTCCGTGCCCCAGAAGGGCCGCACACCCAGGAGCAGTCGCCGCAGCGTACTGATCATGACCAGCAGATACTCGCGTTGTGGTTCCTGATACTGGTCAATGTCGACCTGCAAGGCGACAGGTGTCACATAGCGGCGATCACCACGCGCCATGGCGATAATGAAACGCGCGAGCGCGAGGCCGGGCCCGATTTCCCCCCGGATGCCCAGGGTGTGGATTCGCTGTCGGCAATAAACGATGGCCTGGTGGATGACCGCCGTCCCGAAGAACATGCCGTGCATCGGCCTGGACTTGCCGGGTGTTTCGACGCGCAGGGTGGCGCGCTGCGGAAACTCGGCTGCTGCGGCGGGATCGCGCGCCCACCTGAGCAGGCGCCGGATGGCCTGCACCGGGCGGCCGCTTAAGCCGACATCACCTGCCGTCATGCTTGTCGTTCCGGCCGCCAGTAGCGCGAGGAGTGGACGTTCAGGAAAGAGTTGGTCATTGAACAGTGCGGTGAAGGCCGCCTGTATCGTGCCGTCACCGGCATTGATGACCACCAGATCCACCTCCCTGGCAGCCAGCTCTGCGAGCCCGCTGTGAACGTCGGCCGGTGTCCTGACGCGGTGATACAGGACGCCGGGCAGTCCCCGTGTTTCACGATATACGGCATCGGGATCCCTGCGATTGCCGCCGCTGAAATCATTACTCAGAATGCCCAGCCTCAGCGGGCGATCGCGCACGAGCCCGGCCTGGTTTCCTTGCATATTGGGCGGTTGGGTGGGTGGCATCAGGCAGGACGTGGCGAAGAGACGGATCGTGTTGGCTGACGGGGAATCCGCCGGGTGGAGCAGGGACCACACTGAGGGCGACGGCCGACTATCGTATACTAGGCCGATGCAGACCGTAAAGCTGAACCATCGGGCACGGCTGAATCTGTCCGCGGGCGATGCCCCCCGCGCGTCGGAGGCGGCAACGTTCATGCTTGCCCAGCTCTCGGACCCCCATCTTACGACACTCGAGGGTGTGCCGGCACGCGCGCTGCTGAATAAGCGACTCCTGGGTTATCTGTCCTGGCGCCGACGCCGGCGTCACGAGCATCGGCGCGAGATCCTGGATGCACTGCTCGATGATCTGCTCAGGTTGCGCCCCGATCATATTGCCGTGACCGGCGACCTGACGCATCTTGGTTTGCCGCAGGAATTCCAGCAGGCGCGTCACTGGCTGGAAAGCCTCGGCCCACCGGATGCGGTGACGGTGATACCGGGCAATCACGACACCACCGTGCGCTCGGCCTGGCGGGATACCTTCGCGGCGTGGCTGCCCTACATGCTGTCCGATACGGGTGATACCTCGATACGGGATGTCGCGCAGGTATTCCCCAGTCTGCGGGTCAGGGACGGTGTCGCACTGATCGGTGTCTCCACGGCGGTGCCGACGCCACCTCTGCTGGCGACCGGCAGGGTGGGACGGCCACAGCTGTTGCGCCTGGCACAGGTGCTCGAGCAGACCGGTAACAAGGACCTGTATCGGGTCGTCATGCTGCATCATCCGCCGCTGCAGGGTACCGTGAAATGGCGCAAGCGCCTGGTAGACAGCAGCGGGCTTGAGACGGTACTGCATAGCTATGGCGCGGAACTGATTCTCCACGGCCATGCGCACCGGACATCCTTGCATGAGCTGCCGTGTAACGGGCACAGGGTGCCGGTTGTCGGCATTCCCTCGTCGTCGGCGAGCGGGGAAAACCCCGGGCGCCGCGCGCGCTATCATCTGTACCGGATCACGCGCCGGGCGCAGGGTTGGGCGACCCGCGTCGAGGTGCGTGGTTACTCGCCGGGCACGGCGCAGTTTGTCGCCGAAGAGGAATTTGCGTTATAGGCGGGAGAGCAGTCGGGCAACTCCGCAGCGCTCACCGCCGTGGCCCGCGGCGGCGGTCCACCGGCAGCGTCCGGTCAGGTGTCCGAAGCCCCGAGCACCTGTTGTGCAAACTCCCAGTCACTGACCTTGTCAACATCGATGGCCGCCTCGGCAAAAGGCAGGATGACGGCGCCGATCCTCACCTGCACGCGCCGGGAAAGCGCCGCGAGTGTTTCGTCAAGAGACATGCGGTTGCACAGATAGCGCAGCACCGTCGTCCAGCCCAACACGCTCATGAGACGCAAGGGGTGCTTGCGCTGGTGTTCGATACGTTTCCAGAAACGTGCGGCCTGCCGTGACTCCGGCGACAGAAAGGCGAACAGGTTGCAGCCCTGGTAATCATGATCCCGAAAGCGAATTACGGTGCGCCTGACATCCGGATAGGTTCGTGTCACCAGTTCATGGGAGGCGAGGCCAACCACGACATCACAGCCACTGCCACGCGCGTGTTCACAGAAGTAATCCAGGATGTCTGTGTTCAGCAGCGCGTGGTCAGCTGTGGTGATCAGGGCAGGCGTCTCGCGCGGCAGTGACTGCAGCGCCCGGAAGGCGCTGCGCGAGGGTGATGACTTGGGTGCCATCCAGCGAACGTTTCCCGACTCGATGCGCCGCTGCAGTTCGGGGCTGCGTTTCACGGTTTCCCAGGCTGGTCCACAGAGTATCTGCTCGCCGATATCCGCGGCTGCATCCAGGGTGTCCATGACACGCAGCACCATGGGCTTGCCGGCCACGGGTGCCAGCGACTTGCAGCAGACACCGGCAGCCTGCGCCACGGGATCATGCGGGCCGCGTTCGCCCGCAAGCACAATGCCAGTAAAGCGGCTCTCAAACGGGTGGGTCATACGGATCAGCCAGGTGGCGACGGGAAGGCTGCACGCTGGGTATTGGCGCCGGTGCTTCTGTAATTTGTCCCCGCGCATTATAGTGTGTTGGAACGGGCATGGATACGACCGGATTCAGGCCGGATAACCGGGACGCAGCGCAACAGGGCGGGCATGATGCAACAGACACGAGTGGTGCTGGCGGGCGACATAGGCGGCACCAAGACCCGGCTCGCCGTATTCGAAGTTGCAGGCACGACGCTGAAGACAGCCGCCGAGGCGGTCTATGCGAGTGGCGATTACCCCTCGTTTGCCGACATCGTCCGGCAGTTCCTGACCGACCACGCCTGTGGCTGTGACCGCGCCTGCTTCGGGGTGGCGGGTCCCGTCCGACAGGGTGTCTGTGAAACCACCAATCTCCCCTGGCGCCTGGTCGCCGCGGATCTGGGGCGCACCCTGGACATCGCCCGGGTTGCCCTGCTCAACGATCTGGAAGCCAATGCCTGGGGGGTGCGTGCCCTGGATGCCGGGGATTTTCTGGAACTGGTCACTGGCAAGGGGCACTCCGTCGGAAATGCCGCAATCATCGCCGCGGGTACCGGTCTTGGCGAGGCGGGGATGTACTGGGATGGCACGCAGCACCGGCCCTTTGCCACCGAAGGCGGGCATACGGATTTCAGCCCCGGCAACGATCTGGAAACGGCACTGCTGCGGTACCTGTCGAAGCGCTACGCGCATGTGAGCTGGGAACGGGTGGTGTCGGGGCCGGGTCTGATCAATATCCATGCGTTTCTGCGTGAGCACCGCAGGGATGAGACGCCGCCCTGGCTCGCCGAGTCAATGCACGGGGGAGATCCTGCCGCCGCCATCTCCGAGGCGGCATTGCGAGAGCAAGACGAGATCTGTGTGGAGGCGCTGGATTTGTTTGTGCATCTCTATGGCGTGGAGGCCGGCAATCTGGCGTTGAAGATGATGGCGGCCGGGGGTGTCTACGTCGGTGGTGGCATCGCACCAAAGATTATCGACAAGTTCCAGGGGGATGGCTTTATGCAGGGTTTCCTCGCCAAGGGTCGTATGCGCCCCTTGCTCGAGGCCATGCGGGTTCAAGTCATCCTGAATCACAGGACCGCCCTGTATGGGTCTGCCATTTTTGCCGCGTCCCTCGCGCTGTAGCCAGGGGGCGGCGTGATCCGGCCGGCATCCCGGTGAGCGATGCGCGTCGCTGCCGCCTGGCACTCGGCAGGCGCCGGTTCGCCTGCTGACGCTGTGTTATCCGTCAGCTGCGCAAACCGTGCGCATGGAACACGCCCCGTTTTCAACTGCTTGCCGCAGTTCCGTGCGCAGCAGTTTTCCCATTGCATCGCGCGGCAGGGTGGTGAACTTCCTGAACACGCGGGGTCGCAGACTGCCTGGCAGGTTGTCGCGGCACCAGCGCTCGACTGTGTCGAGCGCAGCGTCGCCTGCGATACAGGCGATCAGCCGGTCGCCCCAGACGGGGTCCGGTAGCGCCGTGACCGCAACATCCCTCACCCCCGGGCAGGCCTGCAGCAATCGCTCGACCTCGCGTGGATGGATGTTGCGTCCGCCACTGACCAGTATCTCGTCGGCCCGGCCGAGGACATGCAGATGTCCGCGGTCATCAAGATGGCCGAGGTCATTCGTGGTAAAGGCGCCGTCCGTGAAGCCGGGCCCGCTCAATTCCCCGCTGCGCACATAACCGGCCATGACCATCGGTCCGGTTATCCGGATACGACCAATGCCGGTGGTGGGTTTATCGTCATCGCCGACAACGGTGACAGACACCCCCGCCAGTGGTTTTCCGGCATCGCCCGGCTGCCAGCCCGCATCGAGATCGGGATACAGGCACACGTGGGAGGCCGTCTCTGTCATGCCGTAGGTGACACACACGGGCCAGCCGGCGCGGCGGGCCTGGCGTGCAAGGCCCGCATCCAGGTGACCGCCGCCAATCAGCACATGCCGCAGACGGGTCGCCGGATGCGCGCACAGCCCGGCTTCCAGCAGACGCGCCAGCATGGCCGGTACCAGCGAGATGTGGCTGATCCGGTTCTGGTCGAGCGCGCGCCGGATCCTGTCCACCTCAAAGGTTTCATGCAGTAACATCGCCGCCCCGGCCTCCAGACAGCGCAGCAGAATGGCAAAGCCCCCAATGTGGGTAAGCGGCAGGGTATTGAGCCAGACATCCTGCCCGTGCAGACCGAGACACTCTCGCGAGCCTCGCACGGCGGTGGCCAGATTGTGCCCGGTCAGGGCGACCGCGCGCGGTCTACCCGTGGTTCCGCTGGTGGCGATCATGAGTTGTACATCACGGTCGCTGGCCGGCATATGCGGGGCGTGTCGCCCGGTTACCGCTTCCGCGAGCCA
>Ga0209536_100007632_pt1 | contig 16384 bp, 16 predicted proteins | sample DeeMarSeWOR28_12_FD_187461 | JGI IMG/M metagenome (GOLD analysis project Ga0209536, IMG submission 187461) | Marine sediment microbial communities from White Oak River estuary, North Carolina - WOR-2-8_12 (SPAdes) (version 2) | ecosystem: Environmental > Aquatic > Marine > Intertidal zone >... | reverse complement strand
TTAAGCGAGGTGCTTCCGACGACGAAGTGACACAGATGATAGAAGCTAATGGAAAAATTGAAGAAATGGCTCTAACTGCAAAGCCAATGTAAACTCTTAATACTCCAAACCTTCTTTTTCTTAACTTCAAGGAGAATATAATTTTCAAATGCCTAGAACATCGCCTCCATGGGAAACTAAACGGGAACTACTTGTAAAAGCAGAGGATACAACAGACTCCAAATTCGGACACAAACCATCTGAAAGACCCGCAGAAGAGTACATACGCTACGGAGTAATTAATTTAGATAAGCCTTCTGGTCCAACAAGCCACGAAGTTGCCGCATGGACAAAAAGAATCTTGCATCTACAGCGAATAGGGCATGGAGGCACTTTGGATCCGAAAGTCACTGGCATTCTTCCTATCACACTGGAGGACTCCACAAAAATTGTTCAAGCTTTTCTACAAAGTGGCAAAGAATACATCTGCGTTATGAAACTCCACGGAAACGCAGAAGAGACACGTGTCAAGGAAGTCTTGGAAGAATTCCAAAACCAAATTTTCCAAAGACCCCCATTGCGAGCATCAGTAAAAAGGCAATTACGAACAAGGCGCATTTACTACATAGACTTCCTTGAGGTGAACTCGCGAAACGTACTCTTTAAAATAGGCTGTGAAGGCGGAACTTACATACGTAAACTCTGCTATGACATCGGAGAAATCATAGGGGTAGGTGCCCATATGCAGGAACTCAGAAGGACACGTGCAGGGCCTTTCATAGAAAGCAATAGTCGAGTTACTTTGCATGATGTGGCTTACTGGTTCGGGAAGTGGGAACAGAAAAAAGACGAATCATTATTGCGGAAAATCATTCAACCCATGGAAACAGCTCTTGTTTTAATTCCAAAAATTGTGGTTAGAGACTCAGCGGTTGATGCTTTATGTCATGGCGCAAATCTAACTGCACCCGGAGTCTTATCAGTTGAAACTGACATCCAAAAAGACGCTATGATTGCCATTTCAACTCTCAAAGGGGAAGCGGTAGCTCTGGCGCAATCACTTCTATCTACAGACGAAATTGCTGATATGAACCATGGAACCATAGCCACTCTCCAGAGGGTCGTGATGCCGAGAAGCACGTATCCCAAAGTATGGAAAAGCGGTAGCTCCAAATGATCGAAAAAAGGAACCAAGACGTGGAACACTATTTTAGAGCAACACCCAAATCTGAAACCAAGTTCGGGATAATACACACGCGCCTACGTGGTAAGACCTTTAAATTCCTAACTGCCTCAAGCATTTTTTCAAAAAAACATGTTGACTTGGGTACAAGATTACTCGTTGAAGTTATGCAACTTCCAGAAAAAGGAGCTGTCTTGGATATAGGTTGTGGCTATGGCCCTGTTGGAATAGTGGCTGCCTCCTCCAACAAGAAACTGCACATAATAATGACGGATGTGAATATACGCGCAGTTCAACTTTCAAGAAAAAATCTCAAGATAAACAAGCTGCAAAATGCTGAGGTGAGATGTGGCTATTTATACGTACCAATCAAGGATTTAAGATTTGATTGCATTCTCTCTAACCCGCCAGTGAGCGCAGGCATGGAAACCGTAAAGACAATAGTAACCCAAGCACCAAAGGTAATGACCAACGAATCGACTTTTCAGATGGTTATCCAATCCAAAATTGGCTCGAAAAAAATACCTGAGCTTATTCGCGACACTTTTGGCAACTTCGGAATCTTAGCACGAAAAAGCGGATACCGTGTGCTCATAGCAAAAAAATATTAGTTCACTTAGTCTGAAGTGGTTTTGTAAAGATTTAAGTTGAGACAAAAAAATTATATAAGAAAGCTCGTCATGATTCGACTCCGAATGCCGGGGTCTCCTAGCCAGGTAGGGAGCAAGCCTGGAGATACTCTGCTTTTGTAGAGTAACAAGTAGCTTGTGGCCTCTCGGGGCCGCGGGGGTTCAAATCCCCCTCCCGGCGCTTTCAAACTCAATTTCTACTACTTAATCGGAATGAGGCTTTTAGTCAAGTTGCTAACTTTAAGCGATTAGGGAGCCAGTTTAGTTATTGTTGGTTAAGTCTTTTTTGCGGCTTTTGCTTGTTTTTTGTTGTATCTTTTATTTTTCCGGGATATCTGTTTTTGAATTCTTACTTTTGAATAGAAGGTTTTTCTTGACAAGGTCTTTAACGTCGTCTAGAAATTCTTCATCGTTTTCCAGTTTTAGAAATATATTGCGTTGGTTTTCAAAGCCTTTCGGTAGTTCGATTTTGAGAGTTATGAATGGTTTTCCAATCGCCATTTCGAATTGTCGTTTCTCTTCTTCGTATTCCTTTTTTGAGAGAGATTTTCTTTGGAATCTTTTTCTGATTTTCCACATTTACCTCACGTGCCTATTAATCCAAATCTAAGTATTAGATAGAAGCTTGAAAAGCCCAGTTGAATGAGAGATGTGATTATGCCTATCTTTGTAAAGTCACCAAACTTCACTGAAATTTTTTCACGTTTCAATGTTCCAATAGCCATCATCATTACCGCACCACTGAAGGGTGTGGTGGCTCCTCCAAGATTTGTTCCTAATATGAGCGCGGACCATACGGCATTTAAGTTCAAGCCTAAGCCCGCTTGAGCGGCAACTATCGGACTGAAAGTCAAGGCTACAGCTATGTTGCTAATAAAAGCGCTTGAAATTCCACTAAACCATAATGTCATTTGGGTCGCTATTAGCGAGCTGCCTCCAGCAAAATTGAAAAGTTGCACTGAAAGGTCACTTAAAAACTGGGTTCTTTCGAGACCAGCAATTATAAACATAAATCCTGCTATGAAAAAGACAGTCTCCCAGTCAATTTCTCTAAAAATTTCGGCGGGGTCAACTTTACAAATCAAAAGAGCTAGAATTCCACAACCCAATGCTACTGCTTCAGCTCCTACGCCAATTTGATCCAAAGTCAAGAAGAGAACTAATAATATGACTAGAACGAAGGCGGATCTTTGAAAAATTTGTTTATCTTTTATGCCTTCTTTTGGATCATACTCTGGTAATTCTTTCTTCTCTCCCAAACGCGATCTGAAAATGAAGTAGAGTGCTGTGATTGTTAATATCCATAATACTACTTCGCATAGACCAAGAAAACTTACGAAATCAGCAAAGCTAATTCCTGCATCTATACCAATAATCATATTGCTGACTGAACCTATCAACGTGCTAGTTCCACCGAGATTTATCATAACAGCTGCGGATAGAAAGTAAGGTGTTGGATCATAATTCAAAAGCTTGGTTATTGTAATTGTGGCTGCTGCAACAAGTAACATCGCTGTGGGGTCACTTAAAAACATTGAAACAAGAGCGGCAACTACGCAAACTGCTATAAAAAGTCTGCCAGGGTTTCCACGAGAAAATTTTATTGCATATAATGCAAAAACATTGAATAAACCACCTCGTTTGGCTACTTCCACTACTATCATAGTCCCGATTAGAAGTCCCAGAAGTCGAAAATCAATGAACTCTAGCGCGTCTTGATAGGTGAACGTTCCGTATTGGATTCCAAACCAAGCAACAAGGACAGCACCGATTAGTGCAGCAACCGATAAGGAAGTAAGCTCCAAGATTGAGATAAGGAGTATAAGTGCATAAATCAGGAGTAAGATTAGGACGATTGTGTCCATGCTTCCTCACTTCTCTTATCCTGTCTCGTTTGTGAAACGTAATCAGCAAAGGACTCTGCTTTGTCTTCAATAATCTTGTATACAGTCCTGCCTATGTCATAAATAAAAAGGATGATTAAGCCCAATCCAAAATAAACTGTGACTGCTGAAAGATAGATTCCAAAATTTTCGATGGTCTCTAAAAGGGGGGCTACCGCTGTAACTACAAGAACTACCACTATTATGTAAACGATCTCTTTTGCTGCTCTCTTTGAAGACTTCTCTTCTTTTATCCCGAGCTTCTTAGTTATGGCATCTGTTAGTATATCACCCAGTACCAAAGCGTCTGTTAACGCGCGTATCAAAAAAATTACCATGATAACCATTGTAAGAATCCAAACGAGCGTATGAGCTTCAACATTTATACCTGGAATAACCAGAGTCGGCAATGTCGGAGGAACAAACACGCTAATTATCCAGAAAATAATTGTCATTATAAGATTCGTTACCAATCGTGGCAATCTGCGGCGTATTTCTTCTCCTCTGTTTTTCATCTTAGCTACTCCAACCGAGAAGTGGAAAAGTAAATTCCATCCAATAGAGCAATGAGACAATATAAAAGGATTGCCACCTTTATTTGAAAAATTTGGCATTTTGGATTCTGACTCTTAAATTGAATTTCTGCAGCTTTCATAGGTGTCAAAATCTAACATTCAAGAATAAACTTTTTCGATCCCTATAACAATCTTAGCAAATTCTGAAATATCTCACTAATTATTTCTCTTTATTATAAACTCAGGCTAAAGTAATAGAGTCAGTTCTCATTTTTCATTATGGCTTGGGAATGAGTTTTATTACTAAAAGCTCCTTAATAGCTTGTAAAGGGGCGAAAGCTACAGATGTCTAAATCAGATTTAGCTGACAATGATTATTTGATACACACAATGCACAAAGACTTTGAACGAATACTTGCTGAAGAAACAAAAATACTCACTTCCTATCCAACAGAAACACGAAAAGCAATAACCATGGTCCTTACGGAATCCGTCAGAACTCAAAGATTGTATTTTGTAGTTAGATCAGTTCTTATGTCCTTGATAAGTGCCCTTATTTATTTCATTGCAGTCTTATACTTAGGTGAAATAGATGCGTTTCAGGCAGCTTTTTTGGGAGTTTTTGTTTTCATCGCTGCCCTCGTATCATCCAGAATATTTGATAAGCAAATAGTCAGGGCGTCAAAACGAATTATCCGCTTTTTGACTAAACATGAAAAGCTCAACATGTTTGTTTTGCGGAAGCTGTAGAGTTTTTCCCTCTTTAAATTAGGATATCAGAATGATACTGTAATTTTTTAGAAAAGGGCAACTGCTATATCAATACGAAAAACTGTCTAAGAACGGCAGAGAAATTGTCAAGTGATAAAACAGAAAATAGTGTAATAACATTGAAAACTCATTTTTTTCACAGTCAGACTAATATAGTATTCTCTGCACCCTATATGTTAAAGTCGGAATTTCAAAGAGGAAGAGTCAGATCAGTTGCGGATAGCATGCTTTTTGCTTTTTCTCCAGTTGTTCTGATTAATAGACTATTTAGTCAATCAAACTACGCCTAACTTGGATGTTGCAAAAATGGGCAAAAGAAAAGTCAAGAATGAGGGAAACCTTGAAAAGATGATATTACCAGCATCAACTGACGTTCTAGGTATAGCAGCAAAGATTCTTGGAGCTGAAAGGATCTTAGTGAAGTGTCAGGATGGTAAAGAGCGAATATGCAGAGTCCGAGGAAAACTGAAGCGGCGAGTCTGGATACGGGAAGGTGATATTGTTTTGGTTTCTCCTTGGGATTTTCAGTCGGAAACAAGGGGCGACATATTCTGGCGTTACAGAAAGAACCAGACTGAATGGTTGCGAGGTCACGGTTACCTAAAAACGTAGATTAGAAAAGGTGAATAAGAATGAAACGTAAAAAATCGTCAGGCGAATATCTTGCTTTCCTTTCTGCAAAGTACGAAGTTGATCCTGACACTTTTTTCTGTGCGTTGCTATCAGCTGGAGAAAACCAAAAATCCAGATGTGGCAACCTTTCAATTGAATGTCGCGGCAAAGTCAGAGATAAAATAATATTCTTAATTACAGAAAATTCTCAGGTTGTCGCCCAATTGTCCGTTTCACAATCTTTCTTATCGAAAGAGGGCAATCCCATTAGAACATTCATGGAAACTGAGATGGTTCGCAAACATAAAGCTAAGAAAATCAGGTCTCCTGCTTCCTATTCAATTCAAGATTTGCGAGCTGGGATGAAACATGTTAACTTGAAAGCTAAAGTTTTAGAAGTTACCCAACCTAAACAGGTTTTCACCAGATATGGCAACTATGCCAGTCTGGCTAAAGCAGTAATAGAAGATGGAACTGGAAGAATCAAACTTTGCCTGTGGAACGACCAGATAGATACTGTGGTGGCTGGAGCCAGGGTACAGATCGAAAACGCAAGAACATCAACATTCAAAGGCGAAAGACAACTAAGCCTTGGAAAAACAGGAAAAGTTAGCAACATACAAAACTTCGAAAACGGAATAATCCAAGCTGATCTGCAACAACCAACAGCGAACAATTAATTAATTCTAATTTAAGTTATTTTATTATTATTCTATTTCAAATTAATCATTGATTGGAACATCTCTATTCCTTCACATTTGTGCATCAAAGATCTCAATTTTCTCTAGCGGAAATTCTTTCAAAATGAAGAGCTTGGGTCATATTATTAGCCCTAATACTCTCATAGCAATTCCGCCGATCAATAAGGCAAAAACTATTTCAAATACGGTTATGAATATTGATTTTTTCCAGCCGAATTCTCTTACTAGCGCAGCTATTGTTGCTATACATGGTATGTATAGCATGGCCACTAACGTGAACACGATCATCTGGATAGGTGTTAACACTAGGGCGAAATTGGTTGTACCAAGCAGAGCGCCAAGCATAACCAATGAGAGCTCCTTTCGCAAAACACCAAATATCAGAGTTATTCCTGTTATGGCAGGTAATCCAAGCCAAACGACTGTTATAGGGTTGAGCGCCAATGCCACAGGTTCCAACCACCCTAAAACCTCAGCCAACTTCAATGCAAAACTTCCAGCAATTATCAAAGGAAAAGCAATTTTTATGAATTCAACCACCCTTAGCCAAGTCTGTTTTAAAATAGTTTTTGAGTGGGGCCATCGGTAATCATGCATTTCCATAATTAGACCAGTCGGTTCACCAGGAACAAGTCGGAACGCCAGTCTTCCTAGAATAAAAATCAACGCCAAGTTAACAAGGTAAAGCCCCAATGCCCAGTGGATTCCGAGAAAATCCCCTACCAGACCTAATACGATCACGGTGGTTGCGGCGCAAGGTACCAACGTCGTAACAAAAGCAGCTAGAAGTTTTTCTCTTTGCGTTTCCATTATTCTACAACCTAAACAAGCAGGAACATTGCAGCCTAAACCAAGAATCATGGGGATAAAGGCTTTCCCGTGTAACCCGATTCTATGCATGACATTATCCATCAAGAAAGCGATCCTGCTTAGGTATCCTGAATTCTCTAAGAAATACAAGATGAGGTAGAACGGGATTATGTACGGTAGAACTATGGTGATCCCAGCTATAAGACCATCCATAATGCCGCCCCAAACAAGTTTTCCAATATTCCCTGTTCCAAAGACGCTTGTGAAAGCCGGTTCCAAGCTATAAAGCAAATTACTCAAGAACTCTGAAGTATAGTCTCCGAAAGTGAATATAGCATAGAAAATTATAAGCAGCGAAACAACCAGCGTAATGTATCCCATAACTCTGTGAGTAGTGAAATTGTGAAGACGCTCTACCCTAGTAGGTTTCATCGGAGATACCACTTTCTGAACCGCTCGTGCTATGCATCCAGCTGCTTCATATCTTTCTGAAGTCATCACAGTAGAGCAACAGTGACCATGGATGCACTCTATCTCACCTGCAAACTCTTTAGCCGCAATCACTATTTCCGGGTCTATCCTTTGAATTTCTCTTTCTATCTCTTCATCTCCTTCCAACAGCTTAATCGCCACGTACCGATGCGGATAAATCAACTGAGCATTGCTTAATCTTTTCACAATCTTGATAATTTTCGATTCGACTTCCTCGCCGTAAGTCACTTGAACCTTTTTCTCGCTAGGTTTTTTCTCTACTATTTCTATAGCTTTCTCCAAAAGTTTGTCAATGCCAATACCTTTTACAGCGACAGTTGGTATAACTGGTACTCCAAGAAGCGTTTCCAGTTTTTTGGTGTTCAATTGAATACCCTTACTTTTGGCAATATCCATCTGGTTGAGGGCTATAACAATCGGAGTTTCAAGTTCCATGAGTTGCAAAGTGAAGGACAGGTTTCTTTCGAGAACTGACGCGTCCAACACATTTATTACAATGTCTGGTTTTTCAATTGCAATGTATTTTCTTGAAACCAACTCTTCCAACGAATAAGTGGAAAGGGAGTATATCCCAGGCAAATCAACAACATCAATAGTAAAACCTTTGTAATGCAACGTTCCCTCTGCTCTTTCAACCGTTTTTCCAGGCCAGTTACCTATATGTTGATGTAAACCTGTCAAATGGTTAAAAATGACAGATTTTCCGACGTTAGCATTGCCTGCTAAAGCAATTAGGATTTTCTTCTTGTTCATTACTGTTCTATCTCAACAAAGATTCTTCTAGCCATACCTCTGCCGAGTGCAAGTCTTGAACCTCGAACAAGAACTTCAAACGGCCCATGAAACGGTCCTGACTTCACAACGGTAATTTTTGTACCTGGTGTGAGACCCATATCATTTAGTCTTTTTCGGAATACACCGCCTCTTCCATGTCCAGCACTTATAGAAGCTACGGTTGCGACTTCTCCCTTTTTCAGCGCAGTCAAGGGCAGTTTTCTACTTTTTGGATTTCTTTTTTCCATACACTTTCTACCTTCTCAATTTCATTGGTCCAATTTGCGAATAATACCTAAGCAAGACAAAACATGACAAAACACAACATCACTCTTTTCTAACTTGTAACTTCCAGATCTACGAAAACCTTTGAGGCCATTCCCTTTCCAAGAGTAATTTTTGAACTTCCAAGTGATACTTCAACAGGACCGTTAGGTGGCGAAACTCTGACAGCGCGGACTTCAGTACCAGGTTCAAGCCCCCTTTCTATAAGTTTGCTAAGTAAATTGTAGCCACCTCTAATTAACGAGATTCTGCCAAATTGACCCTGTTCAAGGCTACTTATTGCAATTCTATTTTGACAATTTTTCCCAGTCTCCTCCAAGCCTTTCTTGTGTAAATCTATGCATTCTGCGCAGCTACTTATTTGAAGTTCACAAGGTGGGATGATTTTTCCGTTGTCAGGGCATCTATCTGGATGTCTTAGAAATCGACAGAGTGATTCTGCTGCATCATCTGATAGAGAATGCTCCATTCCACAAGCTTGGTCATGCACTTGTGTTTTGTCAACTTTTAATACATCGTGTAAAAATCGTTCTAATAATCGATGTTTACGGACAATATTTTCAGCTTTTCGTTTGCCTTTAGTTGTAAGTCTAGTTCCATGATATGGAGAGTGTTCAATGTAACCTTTTTTAACTAATTTTTTCAGCATTTCGGTTACACTCGCTGGAGCAACTCTTAATGCTCGTGAAATATTAGTAGTGCTTACTGGCTTTTCAGTTTGCGATAGGTCATATATTGCTTTCAGATAATTTTCTACGCTTCCGCGGTTCATTTTTTCACCAATTTTAGGCTTGCCTAAATTAGGTGATACGCCGGTCTTACTAATAAACTTTTAGGCATGCCTAAAAATTGACGTTTATCAACCTACCTAAATACTAAACTAAACCAAATTGCGCTTGCAGGATAGAAAAACTTCTCTCTTTCTAGTAATTGCTAAATATTGCAAAATCTAATTTCGGTTGTAATTAAAAGAGTGACGAATATGATGGAAAATTTCGCAGACCTAACCGAAAAATTGGTAGATGCGAGTCGTAACCACGAAAAATACCGTAATTCAGAATGCATAAACATGATTGCCAGCGAAGGCTTGAAGTCACCTGCTGTCAGGGAGATGCAAGCTTTCACCTCAGATTTAGAAGGTAGATACGCCGAAGGAGAAAATGATTCTCAGGGGCATGTTAAGAAGCGATATTATCAAGGTCAAAAATACATATCAATCATTGAGAATTGTGCAACCGATTTGATGAAACAACTTTTCAAATGTGATTGGGCAGATGTGCGCATCGTCTCCGGTACTCACGCAAACTTGGCAACTTTCAAAGGGTTATCACTGGCTGCAGAAAATCGCAAGATGGTTGTGACGCCTCTCAGTTGTGGTGCACATATATCCCATGACTATACCGGTTTGTCTGGAAATGTCCTAGGATTAGAGAACACTAACCACATATATGATATAGACGAGTTTAATATTGACGTTGGCAGATCAATTGAAGTAATAAGAGCAGCTAAGCCAGGGATTGTTACTTTCGGTGGTAGCTTATTTCTGTTTCCACATCCCATTAAGCAATTAAAATCGGTGTGCGACGAAGTTGGTGCTTATGTTGCATATGATGCTTCTCATGTTTTAGGGCTTATTGCAGGTGGGGTTTTTCAAGATCCGCTTCGTGAGGGAGCTGACTTCATTTCTTCGTCTACCCATAAAACGTTCCCTGGACCTCAAGGTGGTGTTATCCTCGGAAATCAATCCAGTCCGCGCTTGGAAAAAGCAGTTAAGAAGATTCAGTTTGCAGTTTTTCCACTTAGTGCTTCTAGTACCCATTTAGCCAGATTGCCTGCCTTAGGCATTGCAGCGCTGGAAATGAAGCTGTTTGGAGCCGAATTAGCAAGACATACGGTCAGAAACGCTCAAACTGCAGGCCAATATCTCTGCGAGAAAGGCATTAGGGTGTTGTGTGCATCCAAAGGGTTCACTAGATCTCATCAGCTTGCTGTGGATGTTTGCAACTTTGGAGGAGGCAAGAAAGTAGCGCAGGCCCTTGAAGATTCAAATATTATCTTGAACAAAAATCTCTTGCCGTACGATAATCAAGATGACCGCGACAACCCGTCTGGGTTAAGAATCGGTTTCCAAGACGTAACAAGACGAGGCTTCAGAGAAGGTGATATTAAACACTTGTGCGACTTGATGATAAACGTGATAAAGGGTAAACGTAAACCTTTAGAAGTTAAAGAAGATGTAATTGCTCTGAAAAAAGAATTCGATCAAGTAAAATACGGTTTCCAAAGCGTGAATGAAGCATTAAATTACCTCAAAAAAACTTAAGAGTGAGAATGCTGAGGATTTATAATCGCCCCATTAATCCATCTAACTTGAAGGAGAATAAGTGTAAGTATGAAAGTGTTGTTGAATGATAACTTAGCAGTTGAAGGAATTAAAGTATTTGAAGACTTGGGTATAGAGACAGACAATAGTGAGAGAGATTCAAATGCGCTGATCGGGGATATAGGTGAGTTTGACGCGTTAATTGTGAGAAGTGGGACAAAAGTCACCCGCGAAGTTCTTGAAGCAGGAGCGCGGGGAAAATTGAAAATCGTAGGCAGGGCAGGAGTTGGTTTCGATAATATTGATGTTGATGCAGCCTCTGAAAATGGTATAGTAGTGAAGTGTGCGCCTTACGGAAACACTAACTCGGTTGCTGAATTAACTCTATGCCTGATGCTAAATATTTCAAGGAATATTCCACAAGCATATAGCTCACTAAAAGAAGGTAAATGGAAAAAAGCAGAATTTAAGGGAACCGAGATATCCTATAAAACTCTAGGAATTTTAGGTTGCGGAAAAATTGGGCAAAGAGTAGGAGAACTAGCCCGTCGTGGCTTTGATATGGAAGTTATTGGATATGATATATGTCCATGTGTTGAATCAACCTTGAAATACGTGTCTAAGCAGGAGGTTCTCTCAAAAGCCGATTATGTAAGTATTCATACGGGTGGAGAATCCATAATCATAAGTGAAAAAGAACTTTCACTGATGAAACCTACAGCATATTTGATTAACACTTCAAGAGGCAGTAATGTTGACGAAGAGGCGCTTTACGAGGCGTTGAAGGAAGGAAGAATAGCAGGCGCCGCAGTAGACGTTTATACAGAAGAGCCTAGAGTTGAAGGAGCTGAGTTTGAAAGTAAGCTGAGAGAGCTTGAAAACGTTATCTTCAGTTCGCATTTGGGAGCGTCAACAATCGAAGCGCAAAGAGATACATCCATAGAAATTGCTCGAGTCGTGGCTAGATATCTGTGTGGAGGCGACTTTACTAGTTCAGTCAATGCCGGCGAAAGCATCGAGTTTGAAGAAAAACCCGTGTATACCTTATTCATTCACCATCGCGACGTTCCTGGTGTTTTTGCCAACATAGATAGAGTATTGGCTGAAAATGACATAAATATTCGTGCAAACTACTCCCGCCAAATTGGAAAAAGCGGATACGCTATCTCAGTTTATGTGCTACACAAGAAAGTCCAGTCAAAAATCATTGAAACCCTGAAAAGCATCGATAATATCTGTAACGTAAAAATATAATACTGTTGTACTTTGATCAAGAAATCAATACTTCAGCAATTTGTTCAGTTTTTTCATCTTTCCAAACTGCCTTTCAGTTTTTCGCGGATTTCGTTTGGGTGACGCCATACAGATAAATTTACCTGTTTGCGCCGAGCATGCCGTAGCCTCATTCTTATTCTAGTGAATTATACCATAATAACTTGCAGGGTTTTAGAATCAATAAGCAGATTTTTGCTTCCTCTCCGCTATCGCATCATATATAAGACGGATTCTGTCTAAAAAAGTAAATAATGAAATTAGGGGTTTTATTTTCAGGTGGCAAAGACTCAACTCTTGCCTTGCATTATGCAATAGAAAAGGCTGAAGTCTTATGTCTAATAACTTTAATTTCAGAAAATAAAGAAAGCTACATGTTCCATACGCCAAATATAAAATTGACAGCACTACAAGCTAAAGCCCTTGAGTTGCCTTTGATAAGCAAGGTAACAGAGGGTAAACCCGAAGAGGAACTCGCAGATTTAAAGACTGCAATAAAACAAGCAATAACAGACTTTAAGATTGAAGGGCTAGTAACTGGTGCGGTGGAATCTGTTTACCAAGCCTCTCGAATACAGCAGCTATGCAACTTTTTGAATATTTGGTGTGTTAACCCGCTTTGGAAGAGCGATCAGAAACAGCTCCTCAGAGAAGTTGTAGCTAAAGGGTTCAAAACAATTATTTCTGGGGTTTTTGCCTATCCTCTTGATAAAAAATGGCTTGGAAAACAAATAGACGAGACGATGATAGAACAGCTAATTACCCTCAGTAACAACTATGGATTAAGCCCTTCAGGTGAAGGTGGGGAAATAGAAACCACAGTTTTAGATGCTCCCTTATTCAAGAACAAACTTGAGATTTTGGATTCTAAAGTTGAGGCCAAAGGAAATTCCGGAGTTTTCAGGGTAAAAAAGGCGAGGTTGAACAAGAAATGATTCTTATTGTTGACATGAACTCTAAAGAGAATCCATTTGGTTTTCAAGAGTTTGTTTTGCCAATACTTTCAATCTCAGAAGAACTTGAAAAATGCACCACTAAGCATTACCTTGAGTTAAACACAACAGACCTGAAAGACTTCGAAAAGATTATCCTTTCAGGCAGTGCACTAATGGACACTACAACTGATAGTCAGATGTCTCGCTTTAATTGGCTAAAAAAAATTGATATCCCAATCTTAGGCATATGTGCAGGAATGCAAACCATTGGTTTAGTCTTCGGTGGTTACTTGGAAAATTGCCGCGAAATAGGAATGATTAAAATCGAGACTTTTAAGAAGAATATTCTTTTTTCTTCAACTTTTCAAGCGTACTCGCTACATAATTATTCACTTGAACCTCCAGCTGAGTTTGAGATACTAGCCAAATCAGAAAATTGCATCCAAGCAATTAGGCATAAGGACAAAGACATTTATGGGGTGCTATTTCATCCTGAAGTTCGAAACAAGGAAGTAATCCAAAAATTCATCCAAGCTTTTTAGGCTAACCGAAGAATATAAAGCTGACACGCAACGTAAAATTACTGCAACTAAGTTATCGGAAAGGAGATTTACTAAATTTGGTTAAGGAGTTACCAATTACAAGTCTCAGAAAGACATGTGACCCAAATGTCATGAAGTGCAAAACAACTCAGGAATTGGTTCCTCTTGACAAAATAATTGGTCAAGAGCGTGCTGTAAGAGCATTAAAATTTGGATTAGAAATTAGAGACCCAGGTTTCAACATTTACGTAGCTGGTTATCCTGGTACAGGAAGAAAAACGGCTGTGAGAAACTTCGTGGAGGAAACTGCTAGCATTGAACCTGTTCCCTCTGATTGGTGTTATGTGAACAACTTTTCCGACCAATACCAACCGAACGCAATAAAGTTGCCCTCAGGGAGAGGGCGAGAGTTCCAGAGCGACATAAAGAACCTCATTGAAGCAATAAAAGTAGCACTTCCTAAGGCTTTTGAAAGTGACGATTATGCCGCAAGAAGAGAAGCCACAATTAAAGTTCTAGAGAAGCAAAGAAAAGCTGTAATCGATGAGCTGAATGCTAAGGCTCGACAAGAAGGCTTCATAATCCAAAGTACTCCTATAGGTTTGCTTCTAATTCCGGTGGTAAATGGTAAACCACTTAAAGAAGAAGAATTGTTAAGCTTGCAGCAAGAGACAAAAGATCTTATTCAAGAGAAAAGAGAGCGATTAGAGTCAGAACTGAGAAATACAATGCGCCAATTTGTGGATATGGAACGCAAAATCCGTGAAGAAATCCAGAAACTCAACCGAGAGGTTGCACTTTACGCTATCGGCAATCTAGTTGACGACCTCATAGAAAAGTACAAAACCCTAACGGAAATTGCAGCTTACCTAAAAGAAATACAGGATGACATCCTCAATAATATCGCCCAGTTCTTGAAAAAAAACGGATCTCAACAAGCAACTCCGTTCTCAGTGCCTTGGATGAAAGAGATTTCATTTAGGAAATATGAAGTAAACGTGGTTGTTGATAACTCAGATACTAAGGGTGCACCAGTTGTCACTGAATTTAATCCTACTTACCAGAACCTTTTTGGCACAACAGAGAAGGAAGCACAATTTGGAGCCTTAGTCACCGACTTCACCATGATTCGCGGGGGGGCTCTTCATAAAGCTAACGGGGGTTACCTGATTATCCCTGTTGAGGATTTGCTGCGTAATCCTTTTTCCTACGAAGGTTTGAAAAGAGCCCTTCGAGATCGAGAAATCACCATTGAGGAGCCACAAGCACGCCTAGGATTCATCAGCACTAAGAGCCTGAAGCCACAGCCTATCTCACTAAAAGTTAAAGTAATTCTTATAGGAAATCCCTACCTATACCAGCAGCTTTTTGTTTTGGATATGGAATTCAAAGAACTTTTCAAAGTGAAAGCAGAGTTTGACACAACTATGCCGCGTACAAGTGAAAACGTGAAGCGTTACGCAGCATTCGTTTGCACTGTCTGCAAAAAGGAAAAGCTCAAGCATCTCGACGGATCAGGATTAGCCAAAATAGTCGAGTATAGCCAAAGGCTTGCTCAAGACCAACATAAGCTTTCCACAAGATTCGCTGAGGTTGCTGACATAATTCGTGAAGCCAACTTTTATGCTGGACATGAAAAGTCGGAAGTTGTAACAGGGAGCCATGTTAAGAAAGCAATAGAAGAGAAGATTTATCGGTCAAAGCTTGTTCAAGAGAAAATCCAAGAAATGATCGCGCGCGGAATACTTCTCATTGATACTGAAGCAGAGAAAGTTGGTCAGGTCAACGGCCTATCTGTTATGGGTTTAGGTGACTTTGCTTTTGGTAATCCGTCTCGTGTAACCGCGAGTGTTGGCTTGGGTCGAGAAGGTATCATTGACATAGAAAGGGAAGCAAAAATGGGTGGTCCAATACACACAAAAGGCGTTCTAATATTGAGCGGCTTCTTAAATGAGAAATATGCGCGAGACAAACCGCTGAGCCTATCTGCTCGTCTGGTCTTTGAACAGAATTATGGTGGTGTGGAAGGTGATAGTGCTTCAAGCACCGAGTTATACGCGATTCTGTCAGCACTTTCTAAACTACCAATTAAGCAGAGTCTAGCTGTAACTGGATCAGTAAACCAGAAAGGTCAGATACAAGCTATAGGCGGCGTGAATGAGAAGATTGAAGGCTTCTTTGAAGTCTGCAAGGCTAAAGGCTTCACAGGAAAGCAGGGAGTAATGATACCAGCAAGCAACGTCCAAAATCTAATGTTGAAAGAAGAGGTAGTAGCCGCTGTCAAAGCTGGCAAGTTCCACATTTACCCTGTCAAAACGATCAATGAAGGCATAGAGCTGCTTACAGGAATTAAAGCAGGTGAGAAGCCAAGAAATGGCACATTCGAGATTGGAACTGTGAATGATAGGGTGGACAAACAGCTTGCACTTATGGCTGAAAGACTTAAAGAATTTCCATCTGCAGTTAAAAGTAAAAAGAATAAGAAAAGTTAAGTTTTCATTCCTACTCTTTTGCACAGATTATTCTACAATAATCAATCTTATTTGAAAAAGCTTCGTCCATCTTTTTCCTGTTACAAAGAGCCTATCTTGTTGTTCATCATAGGCGATTCCGTTAAGCACGTTGTTTGAGTTGGTGTTTTCAGGGGTGTATATGCCAGCTAAATCTATCCACCCTGT
>Ga0209536_100007630_pt1 | contig 16384 bp, 15 predicted proteins | sample DeeMarSeWOR28_12_FD_187461 | JGI IMG/M metagenome (GOLD analysis project Ga0209536, IMG submission 187461) | Marine sediment microbial communities from White Oak River estuary, North Carolina - WOR-2-8_12 (SPAdes) (version 2) | ecosystem: Environmental > Aquatic > Marine > Intertidal zone >... | reverse complement strand
ACACAACAACTAACGATGATACCATGATCGGGATAATTGGTCTGGCTCTTATTGCTCCACCTGTTGCAATTGCAGCCGAAACGCCGCAAATTGAAATTCCCGATGCGAGTGGAGCTGCCCATTCTTTACTAAATTTGAAATATTTTCTGGCAACGAAATAAACCAATGCCCAGTAAATTAGATACGCTTCAACAATAGCACATAAACCACGGAACATAACTGAAGAAGCCAATCCCAAAGATTCAGCAGCTTTTACTCCAAGGGCACCTCCCATAATTACAATCGCTGTTTTTATAAACAGTTCAGGGCGTGTGGCAGGTTTTAGTTTATTAACCAAACCGGGGAAAAAATTCCCCACAATTAATCCTGCAAGCAGTGCAACTATATAACCAGCTTCTCCCGTTAAATTTAACGACCAAGATATATTAAATTGACTGAGCTTGTCTGAAGTTGCAGCAATATAACCGAAATGACCCAACAACCAGCATAAATAACTTATAAAGAAAATTATGGTAAAAGGGACAAGAAAATCTTTGAATTTAACCCCCATCGCACTTAATCCAATACCTACAATCAGCAGTAGAAAAAGGTAAGTTAAGAATAACGAGATAACACCGGGAAGGTCTGAATAGTTAGTAGATATTGTTGAGATTGATTTAGATATATCAGTCCATACATTGGTTTTTAAACCCCAACCAAGCACATCCAAACCAAAGAATAATCCGAGAGAGAGTATAAAAACAAAAAGACCTATCCACAGCGAAAGCCAGTCTTCGCTTATGAATGATCTTTTTTCCGAGCCCATGACTTTTTCCTCTTATGGAAATCTATGTTAAGATTGCGGATGAAAAGTATATAAGCAGGTGTATAAAATCAAAAAAAAAAGATGTTTTGTATACTATGTGTTGTATGAAGAAAAGTGGGTAGAATGAAAAAATATTTTATGTGCTAAAGACTGACAATTCATTTTATTGGAATGTGGAGAGATCTAACTGCAAGTTCAACTATAAAAGTTCTCATTTGTTTACTGTCAAGCGAAAGATTTAATGGTTCAGGCAATGTGCCACAATTAAAGTTCGTAAAGTGCGTTACATGTGGTTGCTGAAGATACAATGAAAGCCTGCTGAAACCAATTGGAAGTTGAGCTAGCATCCACCAAGCAATCCATCCATTAATTATTGGATATGGATTATAGTGTATCATATGAAATTTTTCAAATCTTTTATGAAATGCTGCAAGTAATCCTTCAAAACGGGTTTTATTTTTCATTCGCATTCTATCTTTTAAACGATTTACAACAGCTTCCTGCGAAGACAAAACCAAATTTTTCATTCTTTTATCTTTGAAAATCACTAAGTAATTATCTAGGTGAAACTTACGATTAGATTCATAAGCATTTATAGCCTCTAAAATTAATTTCCTGTTATCTATAGAATGATATAATTTATTTTTTAAATCCTTATCATAAAAAGTTCTCGTAAAATTATGATAAGTTGAAGCATAGGGAAAAACAACTTTTAGTGCATCTTCAATAACTTTAGAGCCATATGACATAAATGTAGGACACAAAATTCCCCTACAATTCATTCGATCTAACAAAGTTACCCATACATCGTGCGAGTCCCTCTTTCCTATTTCAAAACCAAGTACTACAGTCGATAATGCATCTATTGCAAGTGCAAGAAACATACAATTTTCATCACTATCAGATGAGGAACAATTAAATTTCGTTCCAACTAAATGAATTAATCTTGATTCATGTTTTGGTGAGGAAGCATCTAGGTATTCTTCCCAATGTGCGCAGCCTATAAGGTATTTTCTAACTTTTTGATTAATTCGAGTTGGAGAGTTAGGATAAATTGATCGTAAATCACGGTAGGAGTAACCGCTCAAATATGCTTCTGTAAGAGCTCCAAAATCAGGTACTGTTTTAGTTAATTTACTTTCAACCCACGTTTTATGACAATATCGACATCTAAACCTTGGATTATTTGTTGAAGTCCGTCCATGTTTAATGACTCGCAAGCTATTACAGTAGGGACATTTAATATCTGAATCAATTTGACCTATGTCTTCGAAATCTTTTTTATTCATTATTAAAAATTAAAGAAAAAAACTTGTAATTGAGAATGAAATACAACGAAATAGAACCTCTTATTGCTCTTGGTAAATTTTCCTGACAACAAAATTTTTGCAACAAATTCTTAATAATTTTTTAACTATTAAAAGATGGAAATAAATAGTACTGAATAGTCAATTAATTATGTACCATATATTTGCCTTATACAAATAAATTCATCAAGAATACATTTTCACATGAATAAACATTAGTTGACAATTGTTAATTTTATTCGCTATTGTAAATGAACACCATCAAGCACTACCAACATTTAGAATACAAAATTTACTTTTGCTTTGGTTTAATAGTTTTGCCGAGTTAACTTTTTACAAAGGTATACTTTTAAGTTGTTTAATTGAAATGCAAAATCTTAGTCCGGATAGAAATTATAAATTTTTTAAAGAACGAACATGCTACAAATCAAAATAAATAATACTATTCTTAAAGTAGAAAAAGGTGATTTAACAGCTCTTGATATAGAAACCATAGTCTTTTATGCTCAACCGGATCTTAAACTTGGAGCTGGTTTTGGTAATGCAATATCCGTACGTGGAGGACCATCAATTCAAGAAGAATTGAAATCACTTGGTTCGATTTCTGTTGGCGAAGCAGTAATTACAGGTGCTGGTGAATTAAAATCAGAATTTATAATTCATGCTGCAGGTCCGCGTTTTCAGGAACCAGATACTGAAGAAAAATTATATAAAACCGTACAAAGCGTTCTGAATCTTGCTGAAGAAAAAGGCATTAAAAGAATTGCATTTCCTCCAATGGGTACAGGATTTTACGGAATTCCTTTAGATGTGTCGGCAAATGTAATGCTAAGCGCAATAAGAAATCATTTATCTAGGAACAGTAATATAAGCGAAGTATTAATTTGCGTGATGGACAACAGAGAATACACCGCGTTTGAAAAAAACTGGGAAGTAAAAGAAAAAGTATAAAGGATAAATTATGAGCGATCTACTTCATTTTTCAGAACACACTCTTCAAGAGTTTGCGCTGGTATTTATGGCAATCGTTTATACTATGCGTATTAGGTGGCTCTTCAAATTTAAAGGTGGACGCGAAAGACAAGCACCAACAGGTTTGCCTGATACGACCAAACGAAAGGGTATAATGTATTCATGGGCTGCCATTGCAATGCCTTGGACAATGGAAAGTACGCGTAAGAAAGCTTTCTTTTATGCCCAATTTGTTATATTCCACCTCGGTGTAGTAGCTGCTATTTTACTTTCATTTTTAATTCCTTATGTACCATCAGTTTTAAAATCGTCTGCTGTTGTTTTAATATTTCAAATTTCGATCGGAGCTGCTTTTATTGTTGGATGCGGAAGAATTATCCGCCGAATCACGAGCAAGTATGTTCGGGCAATCAGCTCTCCAGATGATTATTTTTCTTTGATATTACTAACTGTCTGGTTTGGATTTGCATTCTTTGCAGTTCCAAATAATTATCAGCAAGGCGAAACCGTTCTTCTTACCTATTTTATTTTAACTGCCTTTTTCCTGATGTATGTACCGTTCAGTAAAATCTCACATTACCTTTATTATCCATTTTCCAGGTATTGGTTTGGAAAAAGCATGGGCTACAGAGGTGTTTATCCACTGCGCCGCAGCACCAAACAAAGAGGAGTAGAGTATGGGAACTAATAATAGATCTTATAAAGCCGAAAAGGTTATCGAACGGATGGGGGAAAAACTCAACCGGCAAATGGTTACCTCCTTAGCTGGTTGTGTTCATTGCGGAATGTGCATTGAAACCTGCCATTACGTACTTGCAAATCCAGGCGATCCAACTTATGCTCCAGTTTACAAAGCAGATCAAATAAGGAAAATTTTTAAAAGACATTACGACTGGACAGGACGTGTATTTCCCTGGTGGGTAAAATCAAAGAGCATTCATACTGATGAAGAACTTGAAGAGCTTAAAGACACAATATTTGGTAAATGTACAAATTGCCGCCGCTGCTCAATCAATTGCCCGATGGGTGTAGATTATGCAACATTTAATCGTATGGCCCGGGGACTGCTTGTCTCAGTTGGCGTTATGCCCGAAGGAGTTGCTGTAGTCAGCAAAGACCAATGGGAAATTGGTAACCAAATGGGTGTACTTAAAGAAGAGTATCTGGATACATTAGATTGGATGCAGGAAGAACTTCAAAGTGAATTTGAAGATCCGAGCATTAAAATTCCTGTTGATAAACAAAATTGCGATGTAGTCTATTCAATTAATCCACGTGAAGTGAAATATGATCCTCGTACAATTGCAGATGCTGCAAAAATATTTCACTTTGCTGGTGAAAATTGGACAATGCCAAGTGAAGGTTGGGATATGACAAACTTTGGTTTGTTTTCCGGCGATGATGAACTTGGTGGAGCTGTTGCACGGCGTCTTTATGAAAAAACAGCAGAACTCGGTGGAAAAAAACTGGTAATATCTGAATGCGGGCACGGTTACCGTTCAACACGGTGCGAAGGACCGAACTGGGGCGCTTATGATGTTCCGTTTGAAATGGAAAGTTCCGTTATTACAATGCTTCGTTATATCAAAGAAGGCAGGATTAAAGTTGATAAAAGTAAAAACACTACTCCGGTAACATTCCATGACTCTTGTAATAACGCACGAAGCTGCGGATTGTTTGAGGAACCACGTGAATTGCTCGAACTTGTTTGTACAGATTTTAGGGAGATGTACCCGAACAGAGCTGAGAACTACTGTTGTACCGGAGGTGGTGGTGCAATGTCAATGTCCGAGTACACCAATCGCAGGTTAAAATCCGCAAAAATAAAAGCCGATCAGTTAAAAGAAACAGGTGCGTCAATTGTCGTTACATCTTGCCATAACTGTGTAGATGGTCTAACTGATGTAATCAGGCATTATAAACTTGGTATGCAGGTAACGCAACTAGTTAATCTTGTTTCTAATGCTCTGGTTATTGAAGAGAAAGTCTTAGTACCTGTTGAAGAGATTCCGGAAGTTGCTGAACTCGAATTTACCGGTCGTAAAATTCTTGTCGCTGATGATGAACCTGATTTTGTCACATTTATATCAGCTATACTTGAGGACAATGGTGCTGAGGTAATAAAAGCTTATGATGGCAAACAAGCATTAGAACTTGCAAGATTAGAAAAACCAGATTTGATTACTCTTGATATTTCAATGCCCGGCAAATCCGGTGTGGAAGTATTTGATGATATTAAAAAAGATAAAGAGTTGAGATCAATCCCGATTTGTATAATTACAGGTAAACCGGAACTCAGAAAACTTATCTATGAGCATCCTGATTCTCATCCCCAAGGTTACATAGATAAACCTATTACTGAAGAAGGACTTATCTTGAACTTACGAAAGATTTTTGAAGTCGGTCATCACGACAAAGTAAAAGTAAATTAATAACTTAAAGTGATTTCAACCATGGATGAGATCTATAAAAAATATTTCGATTCCGTTCCAAGCTATCTTACTATCCAGGATAAAGATTTACATCTGTTAGAAGCTAACAAAAAATTTATACAAGATTTCGGAGAGATCGAAGGTCGATATTGTTATCAGGTTTACAAAAATCGATCTGAAAAGTGTGAAGATTGCCCTGTTGAGCGTACCTTCCGCGATGGACAGCAACATCATAGTGAGGAAAAAATAAAAACACGCAACGGTAATGAGTCATGGGTTATTGTTAACACTGCACCCATTTTTGATAATGATGGAAAAATTGTTTCGGTTATGGAAATGTCAACCGATATAACTGAAACTAAACAATTGCAGAATCAGTTTAAGGAGAGCCAAAGAAAATTTCAACTGCTATTTGAAGAAGTACCCTGCTTCATTTCTATTCAGGATAAAAACCTTAGAATAGTTGAAGCTAACCGGTTGCATCGTGAAACTTTTGGAACAGCTTATGGCCGCATGTGTTATGAAATATATAAACATCGAACAAGCAAATGCGAACCATGTATAATAGAAAAAACCTTTAAAGATGGAGAAATTCATACTCATGAAGAAGTAGTAACTTCTAAGGATAAAAAGACGTTGAATGTTATGGTTTTTACTGCACCAATTAAAGATGCTAATGGTAATATTGAAAAAGTGATTGAAATGAGCGCTGACATTACACCGATTCGTGAACTTCAAGATAAACTTACTTCAGTTGGTTTATTAATAGGTTCAATTTCACATGGGATTAAAGGACTCCTTAATGGGCTAGATGGAGGAATTTATTTAGTTAACACGGGTCTCAAAAAAAATGACACTCAAAGAATAGATCAGGGATGGGAGATAGTATCACGTAATATAAGACGAATTAGAAGCATGGTGATGGATATTCTGTATTATGCAAAGGACCGTGAACCAGATTGGGAGAATATTTCTGTAAAAGAATTGATGGAAGAAGTTTGCGAAAATTTTAGTGACCGTGCAAAACGAAATAACATTGATTATTTATGCGAAATCGATCCTGATGCTGAACAATTGGAAGCAGACAGAAATGCTGTCAGATCTCTTTTAATTAACTTGCTGGATAATTCGCTTGATGCCTGCAGAATTGATACTAAAAAGAAATCGCACACAGTTACGCTAAAAGTAGAGCATCGTCCAAATCAAATTATTTTTAATATCTTGGACGATGGAATTGGAATGGACAGGGAATCACGTGAAAAGGCATTTAGTTTATTTTTCTCATCGAAAGGAGCCGGAGGTACAGGTCTGGGTTTATTTATTGCAAATAAAATTGCTGAAGCACACGGAGGTTCAATCAGCATTGAATCAGAAGAAGGAAAAGGAAGCAGCTTTACTGTTTTATTGTCGAGTAAACGTCCAGACTAAAATTCCCTTCCCTGCTACGTTAACTATTTTTTCTTTTTTTAATAAGAATGAGTCCCTAACACCACTTCCATACCAAACTTTTTCTGTAAGGTAATTTGAAGGTCGTCAAATTCAATAGGACATTGTGCGGTTTCCATAGCTAACTTCACACAAGTTCCGAGATGAAGTGCTTCAATGGGACGATCAAGGTTTCGTGTTATTTCGTTTAATAGCTTAACCCTTGGAACTACAAGACCCGGACAATCACCACAATCAGTCATAGCAACTAACTCTACTTCATCATACTTAGCAAATTCTCCATTCTTCTCTGCCATTCCTTTGTGGCACTTTGCACATGCAATGCAAGAGTGATCCTGAATACGTTTACAGTACAGTATTGCAATCCTTGACATCACAACCTCAATTTTTTGTTGCAAGAATAATAATTTTTTAAAACCTACCTTTTAATTTCAACAAGTTTTATTAATGATTCAAATTTTTCTACCTAATTATTTCTTTTTACTAAGTATTTCTTTAAGTTTTTTTAAAGTATCATTATCTGCACTATCAATTATGTTCTTCAAATCATTTTGCAGATTTACAATTTCAGCAGATTGTTTTTCTTCTTCTGTTACATCCATTTTTAATATGCTCTTTATTGCTGCAATATAGTTATTAGGTTTAACGGGTTTTTCAAGATAAACACCTGGTCCCGACATTGTTAATTCTTTTAAATCAGCTTTTCCAAGATCATCACGTGCGTGCCCTGTTACAATAATTATTGGAATTTTAGACCACTCTTTTTTCTTTGTTAGCTCGTGATAGAATTTGGCTCCTGATTTTTTAGGCATAACCAGATCAAGTGAAATCAAATCAGGGATTTGCTTTTTGACTTCTTCTAAAGCTAAAAAACCATCTTCTGCTGTAATAACTTCAAAGCCCGATTCAATAAGTGCGGCTTTTAGGAAGTTACGAACATCTGCTTCATCATCAACAACAAGAATTCTTTTTTTAGTATTGTCATTCATATTAAACTCCAAAAATTAAAATAGATTTATTCTTTCGTTTCCTTATACAACGTCATTAACCTTTTTCGAGGTAAAACAATTTTGAATTTCGAGCCTTTTCCTTTTTGAGAATCAACAATAATTTTTCCACCATGTTCCTGAACAATTTTTCTTGTAGTTAATAATCCTAAACCAGTTCCTCCCCCGCCCTTTGTTGTAAAAAATGTTGTGAATATTTTTTTCTTAATTTCGTTATCAAGACCACTGCCGTTATCGTTAACTTCAAAGCACAATTGACCACGTTCTTCGAACGCTTTTATTAAAACTGCATTACCTTTATGTGCCCCCATAAGACAAGCGTCAATTGCATTTGATACAAGATTTGTAAGACAAGTATGAATGCCAGCCGAATCTAAAGGTGTTAATTTTATTTTGTCATCTATTTCTGCTTTAAGATTTATTCCTGATTGAGCAGCAATATCTTTATACAAATCTATAATTTCATTAACAAGATCAGCAGGTTTAACCATTTTTAATTCAGGCAACCTGCCTTTAGAAAAGCTTAGAAAATCTTTAACAAGCGAAGTTGTCTTTTCAAAATTTCTTTCAAGCATTTCCCATCCCTGGTTAATCATAGCTTTATCGTCTTTTGCCAGACCTAAACTCACAATATACTTTCCTCCTTCTAATCCCATCAAAATATTTTTGATACTGTGTGCCAGACCAGCTACTGTTTGACCCACAGCACCAAGACGTTCAGCTTCAATAACTTTGTGCTCTAATTGTTTTAATGCAGTAATATCATTTGAAATTTCGATTACGTGCGCAACACTATCGTTGCCCCTCATAAGTGCCGAAGTAGAAACGGCATAGTGAATATTCTGTCCCTGTTTACCAATTCCAGTTTTTGTAGAATGATGTACTTTACCGTCTTTAAAAGTTTTTTCCGCGGGGCAATTTCGGCATTTCTTTTCCCTTCGTTTGTATACCTCATAACAATGCTGACCAACTACATCTCCAAAATTATCACGAAAAGCTTCATTTGCTCTAACTATTCTAAAATCTTCTCCGATTACTGTAATAAAACAGGGAACTCTATCAAAAAGGATATGATATTCTTGCTGCCATCTGTCAGTTTCAGTTACAGTGTGAGTCATTTCCATTGCGTATTCTATAATTCCCATTTTTGATTTGATGGGAAAAGAGTGAGCAATGTAGTGAGTCTTTCTACCATTTTTATCAATACCAATTGCATCGCAAACAACCGGTTTTCCTTTGCTGAATACCTCCATTGTAGGACATTTGTCGCAAGGTGCATCTAACTTTTTATAAACAGCATAACATTTCTTGTTTTGCCAATCACCGAAATGTTCAGCAAAATTATTATTAGCTTCAACAATATTAAAATCAGGATCAATCACACAAACGTTATCAGGTATCTGCTGATACAATTCCTGCAAAATAAGATTGTGAATTTTTTCGGATCTGTTAGGTTTTTTATTCACAACTACATTTTTCAATTTCTAATTGGTCAATTGTTTTACTTTTTTAATAAATTTTTCAACATTAATAGGTTTTTCCATATAGCATTCTGGTGCCGGAATTGATTTATCAGAAATAAATGCATGAATATTAAATTTTTCTGATTCCACAACACCACTTATAATTATAACAGGAGTCTTATAAAAATCCTTGTCTTTTCGAAGTTTGGAATAAAAAGAAATTCCTGTCTCCTTTGGCATCATTATATCAAGGCAAATTAATTTTGGATGAATCTCCCTAACTTTATCCATTGCGTTTTCAACATCACTTATTGAATAAGTTTTATAACCGCTGGAATTTAGCACTGCTTCAAGGTAGGTATTCACATCAGGTTCATCATCAATTATTAAAATCTTCTTTGATGACATTTAATTATTCCCCTTTTACATTTGTTGATTTGACATCAGGTAATATTACCTGGTTAAAATGAGGGGAAGAAATTTCCCACTTTATACTGGCTTCTAATTTCTTTGTAAAGCCGGTTTTGTGACACGTTGAGCATTGTGCAAGATTTGGTTTAACTTTTAATTCTTTGGCTTGGATCATATGACAGGATACACACAGTTTGTGCATTGCATCTGTATAAGATAACGCCTCATATTTTTTATCAATTACATTCTGAAATTTCGAAAAATCATACTGGGGATGGCAGTCGACACAATTTTTAGCTGTTTCAGTAGTTCTGTTCATTCCGGGAGTATGGCAATCATCACATTTAATATGTGCATTGGAATTTAAAGTGTGTTCATTGTGTCTAAAGAAAGCAGTTGGTTTGTACATAGTTGTATGACATTCCCAGCAGCTATTCTCCTGATATCCCGGAAGAGTAAGATGATGACACTTATTACATTGATCTTCACCAATTCTTTTTATGTGATCTTTATGAGGAAATGCGACAAAGTAATTATCTCTGTTTCCGTTTATGATGAGTGTATCTTTACCGCTTGCACGGTACACTTTTACATCATCAATTCCCTTCCCAAGAATTTTTTGCTCAGGCATTAAAGCCATTCCAATTGCAAAGCTAATTACAAACGCAAGAGAAAATTTTGTCAAAGCTGAAACATCAGGTGTACCGAGCCACACTCTGGAAGAATAATCAAAAGAAGGAGGTGTCTCAGGTAAAGATTGTGGGTCTTTGGGTTGAATTTCCCAAACGTGAAAGTGCTCAATAACAAATAAAAATACCAGTGCTGCTACTGAGATAACCCCAAGTGTAATTGAAATTTCCATCCACGATGGAAAATAAGAATCACCCGTAGCACTTAGCATAGTAATACCACCGACATTGACGCGGTTAAAAACCATTCCCAATACCACCATACCGGAACCAATCCATTGATAGCTGTTCTTTTTCCGAAACCGGGGAATAACAAATATCATCATTGGAATGAGTGTTGAAATTAATATTTCGATAATGAACAGATTACTTTCCCACGTACCAGAGAAGATCAATCCAAGTTTTCCGGTAACTACAAGATCAGTTATTTTGACTATAAAATAAGTTCCTAATACCCAGACAACGGCTTTCCCGAGTTTTTCAACAAGATTGGTTTCAGGAGCTCGGCGATAGAGCCAATGTGAAATCAGACTTTCAAAAGCAACCATCATTAATCCAAGTGCAACTGCAGAGATGAAAAACTGTATTGGAAGTATGTTAGAGTACCAGAGCGGGTAAATTTTAAATGGCATTATCAGGAATAAAGAACCGAGAGATGATTGGTGTAAAGTTGAAAGCATTATTCCAAGAAGAACAAATACAAAACGAAATTTCATCAGAAAGTTTCTGATCTTTGCATACCTGCTGAACTTTTCCAGAGGAACCGGACTGAATTCTAGAAGAAGAACCGTAGTGTAAAGTATAACACACCAGCCAACTTCGAAAAGAGGGGAATGAAAATTCCAATGAACAAACATATTCCACAGATTCCACGGTAATCCTAAATCGAATGTTAAACCTAAGATTACTGCAAGGTAACCGAGAAATGCTGTAAGTACTGCAGGCTTAACCAGAGGATGAAACTCTTCTCTTTTCATAATATAAAAAATGGCAGTCATAACAAACCCACCTGCTGCCAGAGCAACACCGCCCATTACATCAACTCCAATCCATAATCCCCATGGTGTTGCGTCATTAAGATTAGTTGTTGCACCTAAACCAAAAACAAAACGATTCAATGCAACGGCTGCTGCCAATCCGGTAATTAACCATAAAACAAGTTTTGTATTCTGTACTCTATTCATTCTTTGATTTACCTTTTTTTCCATTTTCTTTTTGCAATTCCATTCGCCTACGGATTATCCAGTTCAATCCCAGCATAGCTCCACCCATTCCAACAAATGCAAACGGAACGGATTCCATGGCTGGAGCAGTCGTTTCGGGGAGTGGTTTTGTTCCTAGATTAGTATTATAGGATAGAAATCCTAGGTCTATATCTGACAAGTACAAAACCGAAGTACCTCCAACTTCATGTTCACCCCAGACTTTGTTTATATACTTACCGGGATTGTCTATTATTCTTTGGTGTGCAATTTTTAAAAGTTCATTTCGCTCTCCGAAGATCGTAGCATTCTCGGGACATATTTCTGTGCATGCAGGTTGTTCTCCTTTTTTAAGTTTGGTATTATAACAAAGAATGCATTTTCTAACATAAGGAACCGTACTATCCCAATCATAACGTGGAATACCGTAAGGGCACGCCATCATACAATAGCGGCAACCAAGACATTTATCACTATCATATATTACGGCTCCCGAATCAGTTTTATGAAGAGCCCCGACCGGGCAGACTGATGCACAAGCTGGTTCAAGACAATGACGACATTGTTTTCTAACGTAGTGATCTTCTGGCTTCTGAATTATTGAGGTCCAGTTTTCTGACGAGAGACCATCATTTTTTTGCCAGACTCTTGGAACATCCATTTCAAGATTGTTTATTTCTTTACAGGCAGAAACACACTTTAAACAGCCAATACATTTTGTTATATCAGTTAAAATTGCTTTACTCAAACCGGCGCTCCTTTTTTATTTAATGTTGAGCATACTGCTTCATCTGTTTCGGGAGGGAATTTCCATGCTATCGTGCAAACAACTTGTGATAGCGGCATTAAAACGCAATGAGCAATTTTTGTAAATGGAATAAGAAGAAATATCAGATCTCCGGACAGAACATGTATCAGCATAAATGTTTGATAAGTTTGTGGAATTATACTCAAGTGAGCACAAACGAATCCTGTTACAAAAGGGATGAGCAATATCAAAGGCCAGAGGTAATCTTGTTTACGACTAATAAAACTTGATGATTTATTTAGCAATCGCCCGATAAATAAAGCCACTGCAAAAATTATTGTGCTCAATGTAAGCCAAAAAGCCCACTGATAAGGAAGAGTAATCCAGCCAAAACCTAATGATTCTTTCCAGAGCTGAACGTGCGCAAATAAAAAAAGTGGGACTAACAACAACCCAATATGAAAAAGTATTGAAATCACTGAATAAAACGGACGGTTATGAGCAACACGTTTAACCGGAAAGAGCCATTCCATTCCGCGGCTGATGATTAATTTCCACGGCATAGTTTTATCACCTGCTTTTCGATAAGCTTTGTAAGCTCCCCAGATATCCAGCAAAAAAATTCTAATTAGACCTAAAATCATTATCGCAAAACAAAGACGAAACAAAGGACCTTTTGCAGCATCGAGCCAAATTTCCATAATTAATTTCCCTTCGGTAAAGATTCAGATTTAGCTTCATCTTTTTCGATGAGTGAATCATCAAAAATTATTGCTTTATAAATTAAATCATGAAGACCAACCACCTGACATTCAATTCCCTGGTCTTCAACTAGTTCTCTTAATTGCTTTTTACAGTTAGCACAAGGTGCAACTAATATTTCGCAACCCGATTTTCTTATTTGATCTGCTTTTAATTTACCACCCACCGTTGTTCTGTAAGGTCTTATTTCATCAATAGATACTGTACCTCCTCCACCGCCACAACAAATATTTTCATCTCCGTTTGGAGTCATCTCAACATAGTTTTTACAAAATGCTTTTAAAAGATCGCGCGGTTTTTCAATTATCCAACGCTGCCTTGCAATGTTGCAGGGATCGTGGTAAGCTACTTTTTCAGTCACAACATTGGGATCAAGTTTTAGTTTTCCTTCTTCCCAGACTTTATGAGTGTATTCCATGATGTTTATTACAGGTAATGCATCTTTTCCACCACAGTAAGTCGGTATAAAATATTTTGCTGAACGGGATGCATGACCGCACTCACCTATTAGAATATTTTTTCCTTTTAACCTTTTGGTTTCAGCATCAATCTTTTTAACAACCCGTTCCAGCATTCTGTCACTATAGAAGAGACCATAATTGATACCATCGAAATAGCCAGTACCGGTTGTCCACGAGTCTCCAGTCGCAGTAAAGACAGCTGCAATACCCATCAAAGATTCTGCTTCCATTAAAAAATCACTTACTGCAGGAAAAAATACGTAGTCTATATTTTCAACATCGATAGGAAATTTTATATGAACCGATTTTTCTTCAAACATATCATCTTCTAAAAATTCTAACGTATCTTTTAATGCAGGAACCGGAATTGCGGATGTATTTTTTGTAGTACCTTCAAGCTGTTCACGAGTGCTTACTACTAAAGCTCTTGGTGCAATTCCTATTTCACTCAAAATATATCTTCCAAGATGTGTAATTAATCCATGATCAATTCCGGAAGGACACTCGAGAGAGCATCTTCTGCATGCGGTGCAGTTCCAAAAACTATCTGCCATTTCCTGCAACTTTTCATCCGTGAGGTATCCACTTCCTAATAAACGTCCCTTTAACAATCCTCCTACTGTAAAGTGACGACGATAAACACTTAATAGTAATTCAGAACGATAACAAGGAATATCTTTAAGATCGCCGGTTGCCTGATAAACCTGGCAGGTTGTAGCACACCGTGAACACTTTGCACTCATCCTGATAAAATGATCCAGCGCCATTTTATAGTTGGAGTGTTTTAAGATTGCCGCAAAAGCTTCAAGAAAACGGCGTGGACGATCATTTACATCAAAATCCTCTATATGATAGCGCACGTTTAGTTTCTGCCTATCTATTGCTTCGGGTTTTCTTAAAGATTTAAAGGCTTTTTCTTTTTCTTCTTCAGTTATTACAGATGATTTCATTTAATTATTTTTTTTGAATATGATGTTTGTTCTGTTATTTATTTATTTCTATTAAAACTATTCTTTCAGGCTAAATGCTTTTTCATGACCTTCAATGGGTCTGCTTAAAATCGGAATGATTGATTTATTCTGATCTTCAATTTTTACATCGGGGTTTTCCGGACTCAAAAAATCTATTCCATATTCCAAACAACTTTTTTCCAATACTGGATTTTTAAGATACACGTATACCCGGGCATTGTATTGTGTTTTTGTATTGTGATGAAATTCTTTTATTTCCTGTTCGGCACTATAAATCTGTGCACCACAGCAAACAGCAACTTGAATTTGTCTGTTGCAAACCGGACAATTAATTCTGGCAACCAGATCAATTAAAAAAGATTCATCATCAGAATACAACGAAACCGAATAACCCTTGCTTTCAAATAAATTCCTTGCCCATTTTACAAGGTCTTCGTGTGAAACTAATTCGGTGCTGTGGATGTCAGACTGAATAATATCATATGGCTTTAAGTTCCCTGTGAAAAAATGATTTAAAGCTTCTTCTACTGACAGATTGATATTTGGAATGACGGAAATTCCCAAGGCAAGAAGTTGGTCACGATAAAAATTTTTTATTCCGCTACAGATAATAGTATTTACTTCATAAAGTCTTAGAAGTCTTACTCGCAGAAATCCCTCACTTGATTGACAGTTCACAGTTCTTGAAGAGATAATTTTTTTGTTCTTAATTACAACTAGCTCGAACTGTCTAGCTGCTTCAAAGCAAGGTGCTATTTGATTTCTGAGTACTGGTATTGCAACGTTCATTATCCAATTGAAATGCAACGCTAATGCCGAAACAATATCTTGCTATAAATCAAGGAAAAAAACTTGCCGGACCTGGCATTAAACAACAGGTGAAGCTGGCTATAAAAGGCATGCCACACAACTTTTGGCAACAGTGGCAGGCACAGTCCAACCAATATCCCCTGGGTGTAGATATATTTTTTGCCTGCGAAGATGCCCTGGTTGCCTTACCGCGAACAACGCTAATTGGAAATTAATTCAGTTTAGAAAATATAATCAGCCACGATTACAAGATGGCGAGAATCTTCGATCTTGTCGATGCCGTCGCGGACAGCAAAACGACGATACTTATGACCGGGCCCTCTGGCACGGGCAAAAGCATTCTGGCAAGGGCAATACACCATCGGTCAGGCAGAAAAAACAGACCGTTTGTCGAGGTAAGCTGCGGCGCATTGCCTGAGACGCTGCTGGAAAGTGAATTGTTCGGGCATGTAAAGGGGTCGTTCACAGGCGCCATTAGCAACAAGGAAGGAAAGTTTTTGGCCGCCCACAGAGGGACAATCTTCCTGGATGAGATTGCCAATGCCTCTCCGGCTTTGCAGGTGAAGCTTTTGCGGGTGCTCCAGAGCAGGCAATTCGAGCCGGTAGGCAGCAACAAGACCAGGACGGTCGATACCCGAATCATTCTGGCGTCAAATCAGAACCTGGCCGACCTGGTCAAGAAAGGGGCGTTCCGTGAGGACCTGTTTTACCGCATAAATGTCGTAACGATAGACCTGCCGCCCTTGCGCGATAGGGTCGGCGATGTTCGGCTGCTGGCGAGGCATTTCCTGAGGATGTATTCCACGCAGCACAACAGGGAGAAACTCGGAATGGTTGATGAGGCCCTTGCATTGCTTGAGCGCTATCCGTGGCCCGGCAATATCCGTGAACTTGAAAA
>Ga0209536_100007629_pt1 | contig 16385 bp, 12 predicted proteins | sample DeeMarSeWOR28_12_FD_187461 | JGI IMG/M metagenome (GOLD analysis project Ga0209536, IMG submission 187461) | Marine sediment microbial communities from White Oak River estuary, North Carolina - WOR-2-8_12 (SPAdes) (version 2) | ecosystem: Environmental > Aquatic > Marine > Intertidal zone >... | reverse complement strand
ACCAGCTTTTGCCAAGACCTGGTGGCTCACTTCAACCATGCGGGTGATCGCATGTTTGAATACCATCCGTCCGTTCATCTGCGGGTAGTGCCTGCCTTGATCGAGGCTTTCATGAGAGATCCTTGGGTGGTGTGCGCTGGCAGGATACTCGGTCCACAGTTCCTTTGCGTACTTTCCCTCTGAGTGCAGAGCGCTTGCCAGGATGCCCGGGTGACCATCCGGAGCCGGGCCCACCACCACTGCTCCTGCTCCGTCACCGAACAATACCGAGACGTCTCGGCCGCTGAAAGTAAAATTGAGAGCCGTGGAGTGAATCTCTGAGCCGACAATGAGGATACGTTCATACTGGCCACTTTTTATAAAACTATCAGCCATGGCAAGGCTGTATATAAAACCCGAGCATTGATTGCGGACATCCAAGGCACCAATTGTTCTGTCGCCGAATAGCCTGTCTTGCAAGAAACAGCCATTGCCGGGGAAGAAATAATCCGGGCTTAAGGTGGCATATATGACGAAGTCGATATCATCAGGGCTGAGCCCAGCATTGTCGATAGCTTCTCTTGAGGCATAAACTGCGAGGTCAGTGCCGCTTTCCCCCTCTGAAACAAAGCGCCGAGACAGGATTCCGGTCCGTTGTCTGATCCATTCGTCGGAGGTTTCCAGTTCCTTTATGGCTTCGAGTTCTTGGTTTGTAACTTCCCGCTCCGGTAAATACATGCCCACGCCGAGAATTCTTGTTTGTCTCATATCTTCCCCCTCTTGATCCCCTGATTTGTCAATTCCCCCTCCCCCTAACCCCCTCCCGCCAGGGGAGGGGGGATCCTGGGGCGCATCGAAAGTTCCCTCCCCCTCGACGGGGGAGGGTTAGGGTGGGGGTGAATAGGTCCAATTTGTTTCTAAAGTAACCCTAATATGAAATCGGTCACTTCCTTGATAACCCTGCCAGTAGCCTCTTTGTGCGGTATATGAGCGCATTCGGGAATAAGGAGAGGCTTGGCGGGGCCCGTTACTCGAGTTGCTATGGACTCCACCTGAGCTTCAGTGCCGTACTGATCGTCTTCGCCTTGTATCACCAAAACAGGGCACGTGACTCTTGGCAGGCAATCCTCAATATTCCAATGTTTGAATTCTGGGGATAGCCAGGTCTCAGACCATGCCCTGAAAATCCCTTCGGTGTTACTGTCGTGATAACGTGCAAGCTTTTCTTTGAGGTCTGTGGTCTGGTAGACTTTCACGGCCTCTCTAATACCTTCCAAGGTTATCTCTTCCACAAAAACATGTGCAGCTTCGGTAATGAGCCCCCGGACCGATCCAGGATATTCTGCTGCAAAAATCAGGGCAATAGAGCCGCCATCGCTGTGACCAATGAGGATGGTATCCTCTACGCCGGAATTCTTCAGAACCTCGGGCAGGCTATCCAAAGCCTCATCGTGAACATATCTGAGTGTTCTTTGAACATCGATGGGATCTGATTTGCCATGTCCCCAGCGGTCATACACCAAGCCGTTACAGCCGGTCTTCTCTACCAGTACTTCTGGAAAGTCATGCCACATCTCGATAGAGCCCAACCCCTCGTGGAGAAAAACGAGAGTAGGGCGGTAGTCCTGCCCATCGCTGTCCGGGTGTGTAAGCCTCCTCATTCGAAGCTGGTGGCCCGCGGCATGAATGAAGAAATCCTCGGTCGATATACGGTTAGTACTTTTCATGGTACTGAGAAGCTTCCATCAGCCAATGTGTTTCAGCACAGCGCTGAGCGAGACCAGAGATCTAGTCCGTCGCTATTTTAGGCATTTTAGTACACTTTAGTTCATTTTAGACAGTTACCTTTGAGTGACCTTTTGCAATAGCTCCCTATAATACACATAATTCTCATATGGTACATCGGCCCGGACCCGCCCGTCTGCCAAGGGCACATAGCCACCGTCGGCCACGAGCGGCGGCACTTTCTCTTCCACCTCCCGCCGAACGGCTTCCTTGTCCCGCCGGAGGGTGTCAAGATCTATGCCACCAATCAGCCTCAAATCACGGCCGAATTCGCGACGAAGATCCCGATAGTCCATTGCGTCAATATTCACTTCGCAAGCCCACAAACAATTAAATCCCCACTTGAGCATGCTCGGAATCAGGGCCCGAGCATTAGCATATGTCACTAAAACTATAGTCTCTACTTTATATTTGTGGAGGACATCAAGAACCGGCTCATAGCTTCTCAGTACCATTTCTTCGTACATTTGGGGCGATATGAGGGGGCCATAATTGCCGCCAATGGGCTCACTGAAAAGTGCTGCGTCCACAACCACATCCTTTAGTACCCGTTCCGCTAATCCGGCAGCAAACTTTCCCTGGATTGTCATGGCCTCACGGACAAATTCAGGATCATCGATGAGCAGATCCATCAGTTCTGCAAATCTGCGCCAGTCGTAAACGCCCATGGACAGAAAAAAGCCCCGGTGGATTCTAAGCATGAGTGGATAATCTCGGTTTTTCCATCCGCGGACTTTTTTTGCCCATCCCCTGGGCAAACGCCCCCGTCCATAAGGGAGCAAACGCTGAAAGAGTTCCTTCAGGTCGGACCGCGATCTGGGCCATTTGCTGAATTTTGGCCGGGGCTCCAAGTCTACTTCGATCACCTCCCGCTGATCAGAGGGGAAAATATGGGCAATATCAGCATCTTTTGGCAATCCCTGCTTGCGCCATTCCCTCAACACTTCTCTCCGGATGCCCTCCTCGAAATAGGGCACGCGGTCGGGGCTACCGTAGTGCATGGTCTCAAGAAATCTTTCGCGACTGTTCATAGATCGATCCTCTCGCCCGCTCCCCTTCGGCAAGCTCGGGGTTCTGTGAATCTCACAGCTAATGTCGGTTGTCCGTTGTCAGTTGCAACAGGAAAAGTATAAGGCATAGGGCATGGAGCACGAGGGAAAAGAAATGGTTTTCATCCACTCCATGCGGTGAAATAAGTGAACCACAACGGACCACGGACAACTGACAACCGACAGGCTTGTCTTGAGCACACACCTGTCATCGGTGTCTGTGAGAGCGTTTTCGCAGGTAAACGCGCCCACATGACTGACCCTATGACGAGCCTGACCTGAAATGAAACATTTCCTGGACAGTTTGTCGGTATTTTTTGATTTCAGCCTGGCGGCGGGCGCGACTCCACCCAAGGGTTTTGCCCATGAGTCTGGCTGCAACCACCTCCAATCCACCGCCGCCGTTAAAGTGTAACAGATCTGTTCGCCTGCTCATGAAGTCTTCCAGAGTGAGGGCCATCTCATCCTCTACCCCATAAATGACCTGGGCTTTGATTACCCGGCAGCCTGGCCCCAGTTCTTCCAAAAGCTTACGATCACTCAAACCCAGAGCCAGAATGTCCATGTGATTCCGACCGTAACTGTGGATAAGATGCTCTATACTCGTCGAAGACAACCCCCATCGGCCTTTGAGACCAAGGGATTGGGCTCTGAGATAGGAGGGAAAATCCATCATCTCCCCACCCGTCAGCGGGACCTCGTCAGTAGTGCAGGTCTGAAATTCACCCTCCAGACGAGGTGCATAGCGCTTCAGCACTTGATCAATCAGGTTTTGTGCCATGGTGCGGTGGGTTGTGAGCTTACCTCCGGCAATGACCGCAAGTCCATCATCGTATAAACCGATATAGTGATCACGGCTGACCTTTGAAGGATCACCCTCCTCCATTATCAAGGGTCTGAGACCAGCCCAAGAAGACACGATATCCTCTGGGCTAAGATTGACTGATGGGAAACAATGGTTCAGTACATCGAGAAGGTAATCGACGTCGGCAGCTTCCACCAGGATTTTATCCAGCGAGTCGTTATAATCAGTGTCAGTGGTTCCCACATAGGTAAACTGTTCGAGAGGTACGACAAATATTAAGCGTTTGTCCGTGGTGGGCACGGCCAGCACTTGGTTTACTTTGAGTCGGCTTTCAGGAAAGACCAGATGAACGCCCTTGGTCGGTCGTATAGCGGGGCCGGGTTCGGAGTGGAGTTTGAACAGTTCTCCCGTCCAAGGTCCAGCAGCAACCACTAAAACTCGGGCGCGAATCACCCCCTCTTTGCCTTTCATTCCCTCACGGAACTTTATTGTATTGAAAGGCCCGTTGCCGATGTCAAGCCCTATTGCCTGTGCGTAATTGGCCACCACGGCACCGTGCTCGTGGGCCGATTTGACCGTGACCAGGGTAAGGCGGGCATCATTTACCAGGCAGTCGTAATAGATAAACCCCCCGGAGAGATTCTCCTTCCGCAGGAGAGGTTCTTCACGCAGAAGTTCCTCAGGCGACAAGTTGCGGTGACGCCCTAAAGAACTCTCGCTTGCCAAAAGGTCGTAACCGAATAGGCCGATATGCATTTCGAGCCGCCCTTTCCAGCCTGAGTAGATTGGGATCAGAAAGGGGGCGGAATGCACCAGGTTCGGGGCCAGGTGGAGAAGTTTCTCCCGCTCGGATAAAGATTCCTTCACCAAACCAATGTCCAGTTGTTTCAGATAACGCAAGCCGCCGTGTATCAGCTTGGAAGACTTGCTGCTGGTGCCGCTGGCAAAGTCAGCCTTTTCTATGAGGGCTACTTTCATGCCGCGCATGGCAGCGTCTCGCGCAATGGCAGCCCCGGTAATACCTCCCCCAATCACGGCAAGGTCGAACTCCTCCTTCTGCATTCTTTTGAGGTTGATCTTCCTGGTTTTTGGAGAAAAGTTCCCCCTCGAGGATCCGGGTTTCAGCCACAGCATGTTAGCCTCCCAAAAGCTTTCCGGGGTTATCAAACGACATGGAAGACCTGATATTCTTTTGTACCTAGTATTTTTGCTCAGGACATGGAATGCTGGAATTTTGGAATAAGGGAACTAAAAGTCCAAGCCCAACATTCCTCTATTCCATCCTTCCAGCTTTTTCTCCTCAATTTCTGCATTATTTCCAGCAGTGTCAAGGAATTTCCTGCCACGGTTAAGGAAATTCTAATTCTTATCGCAAGCAGCCTCCGGCCCAGAGGGGCCTAGGGCCTGGAGGGCGCTTTCTCATGCAGTGGTAGATTCATTGGAGTGTTCCTTGTAGGAGCAACCTTTGGTTGCGATACGGTTCCCTGCTTTTAGCCTCCATATAGTACTTTTTAAACCGGCGGTAAGAAAACCGGTGGAGAATCGACTATAATACTATTAATCAGTGCCCATCCGGAAACTCGCTTTTCGGCTGTCATTCTGAGGAGCAAGGCGACGAAGAATCCCATAGTTACTCGGTCCGCGAAGATTCTTCGCTTCGCTCAGAATGACATGGAGGAGTTTACGGGTGGAAGCTAACTAAATTCCTAGGATATAGTCCAAGATTACGTTTACCTTGCTTGGAGGGCGAAAATGACAAAACTGCATGAATTAGCTGAACTGGGCCAGGCAATCTGGCTCGACTACATAAGCCGTTCCCTTATGGCGTCCGGCGAACTACAAGAACTGGTTGACCGGGGGCTGCGGGGGGTTACCTCTAATCCATCCATCTTTGAAAAGGCCATTGCTGGGACTGGCGATTACGATGAAGATTTGGATCGTCTGGTTCGTGATGGGAGATCGGTAACAGAAATATATGAGAACCTGGCTATGGCCGACATCCGGAGTGCCGCTGACGTATTGCGTCCCGTCTACGAAAAGAGTGGGGGTGCTGATGGCTTTGTGAGCTTCGAAGTCAATCCAGCGTTGGCTCACGACACCGAGGCCACCATTGCTGAAGCACGCCGCCTCTTCGCTTCCCTGGAGCGACCGAACGTCATGATCAAGGTGCCGGCCACAGCCGCCGGCATACCAGCCATCGAGATTCTCATCGGCGAGGGTGTAAATGTCAACGTCACCTTAATCTTCTCGCTCGAACAATACGAGGCTGTGGCCACCGCCTACATTGCCGGCCTGGAAAAGCTGGCATTAGCAGGCGGTGATGTGGGCAAGGTTGCGTCCGTGGCTTCTTTTTTCATCAGTCGGGTTGACACCGCTGTGGATAAGGCTCTAGAAGAGGTTGGTAATACTGAGATACAAGGCAAAATTGCCATTGATAATGCCAAAATCGCCTATGACCGCTTTAAAGAAATCTTTAGCAGCGAGGGTTGGGAAAAGTTGGCCGCCAAAGGCGCTAAAGTGCAGCGGCCGCTGTGGGCTAGCACCAGCAGCAAAAACCCCGCTTACCCAGACACCCTCTATGTTGATAACCTCATTGGGCCTGACACGGTCAATACGCTCCCGCCAGCCACCCTGGATGATTTTCTGGATCATGGCACAGTAGCAGCCACGGTGGAGACTGATGTGGATGGGGCACGCATGCGCATGGCTGAACTCACCAAGCTTGGCATCGACCTGGACGCTATTACCAACAAGGTTCTCGATGAGGGTGTGGCGGCCTTTGCCAAATCCTTTGAGGGGTTGATTGCCAGCATTGCTGAGAAACGGAGGAGATTGCTCGATGTCGGGCTGCAGGTGTCGGCGGGTCTTGATTCATAGAAAGAACTGGCGAGAGCGGCCCCGGGCGTTGATTGCTGATTTTCCAAGATTGCCCCTTGATCTTGTGGTTAGAGGTATTAAGTTCGTTGACAATAAAGACTCGATAGTCGGGTGTGTAGCGAGGACGAATAATGAACGCCATTAAATTCTTTTCTATAATTTTTCTCGGAGGTTGCTTGTTTTCGGGTTTGGTTACCTCAGGCTGGAGCAGTGAAACGGTAGATAATAGCCTGTACGAGGAACTCCTCAAAAGATACGTAAAAAATGGTGTGGTAAACTATCAGGGCTTCAAGAGTGAGGAGCCCAACCTGGACGAATACCTGAAGGTTCTGGAGCATACCAACATTAAGAACCTGTCGCGGGACGAACAGTTTGCTTTCTACGTGAATGCTTATAACGCTTGGACCATAAAGCTGGTGCTGAGCGCATACCCCGGCCTCAAATCGATCAAGGACCTGGGGAATATCTTTAAGAGCCCTTGGGAGAAAAAAATCGTGCGTGTCAATGGCGACGTCATCACCCTGGATGATGTTGAGCACAAGATACTCCGGGCAGAGTTCAAGGATCCCCGGGTGCATTTTGCGGTTAATTGCGCCTCCAAGAGTTGTCCGCCTCTCATCTCCACACCATATCGGGGGAGCACCCTGAGTCAACAGCTTGATGGATCAACCCGAGCCTTTGTCAACGACCCAAAGAGTAATTATCTGAAAGGCAACAAGCTCTATGTCAGCAAGATATTTAAATGGTTTTCAGAGGACTTCAACGATGACATCATCGGTTTTGTGGTGCAGTATGCTGAGGGGGATTTCAAAAGAGAACTGGAGGCCAACAAGGATAATCTCAAAATTACATATCTTTATTATGACTGGTCTCTGAATGGATACTAATTGGGGGAGAAGATTATGCCGGATTTTGATCTCGATATTGGCGTTATCGGTGGAGGAGCAGCGGGGCTGACCGTAACAGCAGGAGCAGCTCAGGCTGGAGCCAAAACTCTGCTGATTGAAAAAGAAAAGAAACTTGGAGGGGACTGCCTCCATTATGGTTGCGTGCCGAGCAAAACCCTTATAAAGACAGCTCATGTTTACCATCTGATGCGAAACTCCAGGGAGTTTGGGCTTCCAGGTGTTGACCTGCCGCCGGTTGATTTTCGCGAGGTGGCAAAGAGAATTCAGTCCGTAATCGATACCATTCAACACCATGATTCTGAGGAAAGATTCTGTAAGCTTGGGGCCAAAGTTGAATTCGGCAAACCCACCTTTGTGGACGAACACTCCATTCGGTTACATGGAAAGACCATTAGTGCAAAGAATTGGGTCCTGGCCACGGGCTCGTCTCCTGGTATCCCCCCCATAGAAGGGCTTGATAAGACCCCTTACATCACCAACAAAGAAGTTTTTTCTCTCGATCATCTGCCCAGCTCTTTAATCATTCTTGGTGCCGGGCCCATTGCCATCGAGATGGCACAGGCCTTCTGCCGTTTGGGCTCAAAGGTCACCGTGGTTCAGCGCAGCAATCAGATCTTGAGCAAAGAAGACAAGGACATGGCCGACACCGTCATGGAGGTGTTGCAGTCTGAGGGGGTAACATTTCACCTGGGCTCAGCGGTGTTGGGCGTGCGAGACCTGGGGAATGAGAGGGAGGTAACCATAATAAACGGCGCAAACACCACAAGTCAGATTCGAGGAGAGAAGATTCTGGTCGCCATGGGTCGAGAGGCCAATGTGACAGGCTTGGGTTTAGAAGGTCTGGGAATAGATTTCACTGGGAAAGGCATCCAGGTGGACAACCGCTTGAGGACAAAACAAAAGCACATTTATGCAGCGGGAGATGTTACCGGACAATACCAGTTCACCCACGCAGCGGGTTATGAGGGGGGCGTGGTTTTTACCAATGCGATTTTTCATCTCCCCAGAAAAGTGGACTACACTTTTCTGCCGTGGTGCACCTATACGGATCCCGAGCTGGCGAGCATTGGCATGAATGAAAAAGCGGCAGAAGCTGCCGGAATCGAGTATGCGGTATGGACCGAGGAGTTCAAAGGCAACGACAGAAGCCTGGCGGAGGGCGAGAGAGTGGGCAAGATCAAGATGATTCTGGACGGAAAAGAGAAGCCCATAGGGGTACAAATATTGGGGCCTCAGGCAGGAGAACTGCTCAGTGAATGGGTGGCGGTATTAAACGGCAAGATGAAGCTCTCCACCCTGGCTTCTGCAGTACATCCCTATCCTACTCTCGGTGAGATCAACAAGAGAGTCGTGGGGAATTTTTTCTCTCCCAAAATCTTTTCGGAGAGGGTAAAGAAAGGGTTGAAGTTTTTTTTCAATCTGAAAGGGAGAGCTTGTGGGGAAGAAGCATAGGGCATGGAGCATAGAGTAAGGAGTTAGAGGACAGAAGACAGAGGGCAGCACGAGAAAGGGTTAAAGCGAAAAAGGCGAGAAATGTTAAAATACCTATTATTAATTACTGTGGGAGCGGCTTTCCAGTCGCGATAGGCTGAGTCGCAATCCGCAATTGGCAAAGTGCCTACAGCCTAGTTCTTAGTGCCTAGCAGGCTGCTGAAAAACTCGCTACCAGTGTCATTCTGAGCGGAGCGAAGAATCTCGGTGCCGTTAAAATGAACATGTTACGAGATTCTTCGTCGCCTGCAGCTCCTCAGAATGACATGTTCGGTGACTTTGTCAGCAGCCTGCTAGTGGGTAAATAAGGAGCAATAAAAATGCAAGTAGCTATGATCGGATTGGGGCGCATGGGAATGAACATGGCAAAACGTCTCCTCCAGGGAGGCCATGAGGTTGTGGCCTACAACCGGACTCCCACCAAGACCGAGGAGATTGTCAAAGAGGGTGCGATAGGAAGCTTTTCGCTGACCGAACTCGTTGACAAGTTGGCCGCGCCACGGGTGGTTTGGCTCATGCTTCCCGCTGGCAAACCGGTTGACGACCATCTTGACCAACTCCTGGAGTTGCTTGCCCCGGGTGACATTGTTATCGATGGGGGGAACACCTACTACAAAGATGACATTCGCCGGGCAGAGTTGCTGGCTGCGAAGGCAATAAAGTTCATGGATGTGGGAGTAAGCGGCGGCATCTGGGGACTCGAGATTGGTTATTGCATGATGATGGGTGGAGAACGAGAGATCTTCGAGCATCTTGAACCCATTTTCAAAACTCTTGCTCCTGAGGACGGCTACCTCTATTGTGGCCCCACCGGTGCCGGGCACTTCGTAAAAATGGTTCATAATGGCATCGAGTACGGCATGATGCAGGCCTACGGGGAAGGATTCGCCATTATGGAGGGCTCACCTTATGCTGAGTTTCTCAATTATTCTCAGGTTGCTCATCTTTGGAATCAGGGTAGTGTTATTCGGTCCTGGCTCTTGGAACTGCTGGAAGCAGCCTTTGGCAAAGATGCAAGGTTGACTAAGATTCGTGGCTATGTGGAAGACTCTGGGGAAGGGCGGTGGACGGTGCAGCAGGCTGTGGAGAGCGGAGTATCAGCACCGGTTATAGCTCTTTCACTTTTCAACAGGTTCAAATCAAGGGAGGAAGATGCCTTTGAGGATAGGGTTCTCGCCGCCCTTCGCAGGGAATTCGGAGGCCATGCGGTCAAAGCTTCCGGGAGCAAGTAACAAAAGAAGTAATTTCATCTCTCACAGAGCTCACGGAGACCTCTGAGAACTCGAGCGAGCGGAGGGGGCGGGCGAGAGCTAAACAGAGGTTTTACGAGGGGTAAAGGCATGGTAGATTTCCCAGTTAGCCTATTAATCGGTTCAGCCGGCAGCCGCAGGATTTCCAGCTGATTGTCCCCGACGGAATGTAATCTATCTGCTGTGGTCACGACATATGGTTAAACGTAAACAGAACATGATGGGTGCTCACAAAGAAAATAAACTACAAACCACAGCAACTGAAGTTGGGGGCGAGAACATGGAACAAGCAATCGAGTCTGTAACTCCGGGTCGCAAGAAAGCCATGATCAAAGCATTTATGTTTCTGGCTTTTATTATAACAGCTATCTACATTGTTAGATTCACTCCGGTCAAAGATTATCTAACAGCAGAGGCATTGGGCCGCTTCCTGGATATGGCCGGGTTCTGGGCCCCTGTTGCTTTCATAGTATTTTATGCTGCGGGCATATGTCTTTTCGTGCCTGGAACGCTCCTAACCGGTATAGGCGCTGCCATTTTTGGGGCCTATTGGGGATTTCTCTATGTCTGGCTTGGAGCCATGATAGGTGCCAGCGCGGCATTTTGGATTGGGCGCACTCTCGGTAGAGAATTTGCAGCCTCGCTGATCGGGGATAAGTTAAAGAAATATGATGATTCTATTGAGCGGAACGGCTTTGCCGCTACCCTGTACCTGCGGCTTCTCTACTTTCCATTCACCCCCATGAATTTCGGCATGGGCCTTACCAAGGTACGTTTTTGGGACTATTTTTTTGGTACGGGCCTGGGCATCATCGTCGGAACCTTTATCTTCACCTTTTTCATCGGAACACTGAAAGATGTCTGGGTTTCAGGAAACTGGGCTGAACTGCTGTCTTTCAAGGTTTTCTTTTCCATAGGGCTGTTTGTCTTTTCACTCTTTATTCCAAAAATTATAAAAAAGATCAAAGGTGAGCAGTAAAAAATTAAGAGTAAGAATAGCCGCGCAGACCAATAAGAAACAAAATGCCCCGATCACTACCGAGAGTGATCGGGGCTTTAAACTTTTTTCTGCTCAAATTAAAATCCAAGACGTCAGATTGCTATTAAAGTGCTGGCACCTGATGGAGATGAACATCTCGTTGCGGGAAAGGTATGGACACACCTTCCGCATCAAAACGCTCTTTAACGCTGCGGGTTATATCCCAATATACGTCCCAATAATGCTCAGTTGCAACCCACGGTCGGACAACAAAATTAACTGAGGAATCGCCTAATTCGTGAAGTCGAACGACCGGTTCAGGGTCTTTTAAGATTGCCTCATGATTCGCTAAAATTTCTTCCAGTATTTTTTGGGCTTTGGCAATGTCGTCACTGTAGCCAATGCCAAACACCATGTCGACGCGACGTTTACTCGTCCCGGTAACATTGGTAACGATATCTCCCCAGATCTTGTTGTTGGGAACGATGACTTTCTGATTGTCGAGCTTTCTCAGCGTTGTCGACACAATGGTCATGGCTTCTACCTTTCCGAACGTGCCGCCGATGTCAACGAGATCACCAACGTCATATGGGCGGTAAACCAGGATCATAATGCCCGCTGCAAAATTGCTAAGCGTTCCTTGCAGGGCAAAACCCACAATGAAGCCAGCGGCACCGATGGCAGCCAGAAGTGGTCCAATGTTAATTTCCAACATGGATAGGGCCACGACAAAACCGATCACAAAAACGGTTTTGCGCGTTATGTTTACAATAAAATCCTTTAACAACTCAGAGGCACTGTGAAGTTTTACCACAGCTTTTTTTGCAGCTTTGCCAAGCAAATTTGCCAAAATCCATGAAACCACAAGGATAACAAAAAACATTGAAATATTTTTGGCCCAGCGGAGGCCGCCCTCGGCCGAGGTTAACCAGCCGGTAACCACCGTCCAGGTTGCGCTCGCATCTGAAATATCCACCTTAACTCCGGATACTGCCTTGATATATGCTTCGTAATCTTCAACTTTACCTCCCTTTGATTTGAATTCTTCAATAACCGCCACAAAGCGGTCGGCCAAAGCCGTCTGTTGCTCTTTGAGTTTAGTGACAGATTCGAGTAATTTTGTTTTTTTGTCACCTTCAACCTTCAAGGCCAGGATTTGCACTGCACTTAATTTCCCAACATGATTTTTCAATACTTCTTGCCAGCCATCGGCTTCCACCGACAGATCATCTTTGGTTAATGGCTCGAGGAGATAATTCAGCTCTTCTATTGCTATGTTGGGATTCTTTGTGGTGAGAGGCACTGCTTGCGGCTTTTTGTCATCTGCAGCCAATACGGTCGAAAAAGATACCAGGATGATTGCCCACAGAATCATGAAAGCAAGAAAAATCGTTCTAGTCCTAGAGAACTGTATCGATGCCATCTTCACTCCTCCATCAAATTCAGTATGATTTTTTCGCTGAGTTCAACAAATTGTTAGAAAGATTAATCACGAAAAACCGGAAGTCAAAATAAAGTTTGCATTCAATTCGACAGGTAAAATCTGATCCTTAGAATCAGGTCAGGTCGCATGAGGCATCCTTCGACAAGACCTGTCGACGAGACTTGTCGACGAGCTCAAGTCGAGTCGCTCAGGACAGGTGGGGCACGGGGCATAGGGAAAATCTGAAGTCTTTCACTCTATGCCCTTTGCTCTATGCTCTATGCTCATTGGAACAGAATGTGGGAGGGGTATGTGATAGAGGCGGGGTGTAGTAAGAAATGTTCACTCAGTCCGAGAATCTAAGGGAGCTGCTAGCCATGTCTATTGAGGTTAGTGAGCGGACTGATTTGCCGCTTACGTCTATTTTAGAAACTCAACTGCCAGCTTATTGAACCGATCGGCCTCTTCATAATTCGGGACATGTCCCGCACCTTCAAAAACCTCAAGACGTGACGCAGGGAGAAGGGTATGGAGCTCTCGCCCTCTCTCGAGAGGAACGGACTTGTCCTCAGCACCCCACACCAAAAGAACCGGCACATCCAGCACTGCCAGCTTCGGGATCTCTTCGCCGAGGGTGTAGAAAAACTTCTTGCGTAGGATTGAGAGCATCGCCTGGCCCGTTCCTTCAACTTTGTGAAATCTCGTGGTCTGCTCGAAATACTCATCAGTTAGGTTTTCACGCCGATGAATCCAGAAGTCAGCAAGATTCTTTTTTCGGATTGCGTTTGTTTTCAAACCCATGAGAAATTTGCCGACGCCTGCAAAATTTAAGAACTTAGCTGTGAGCGGAAGGTTATCTGGCATGCCTGAAGCATCCACGAGGACGAGCTTGTCTACACGATTAGGATGCTGGATACAGAAGAGCATCGCCGTGCCTCCTCCCATCGATTGACCGACAATTGAGGCCCGTTCAATACCTAGTGCATCCATGAATCCCCAGACTTGGTCTGCGAAGAGCTGGTAGCTGTAATCCATCGGTTCTCTAGTGCTATAGCCGAATCCCCACAGATCCATTGCGAGCACACGGAAATGCTCTGCAAGTGCATCAATGTTGGGTGCCCACATCTGAGAATCGAGGAAGAAGCCGTGGATCAAGAGCACTGGAGGGCCAGTCCCTTTTTCGATGAAGTGAGTGAGGTGCCCATTGACGTTGATTTGTTTACCTTCAGCGTACTTCTCTGTCCAAAGCTCTAACGGCTGGCTGTCCCACGGGATGAAGTTGCCCATTCCCTCATACCTCCCAGACTATGAAAAAGGTACCATGCAAGAACTTTGAACTCATTGAGAACTGAGGGGCGGATTAATTTAAGAAAACTTCCAAAATAGTAAAATCATCCTCGAATGAATCGGTTTGGTTTACTTGCTGGGCATGGCTGAAAAGGCGGTCCAGACTTAATTGAGTCTTATCGGCTTGTTGTTGCATAAACTCTAAAAATCCTTCGAGTCCCCAGATTGAACCGTCCTCCTTTGTAATGTCATACGCGCCGTCAGAGAAAATATAAAGACGGGCGGGGCCATTCAGCTGAAGCATCTTCTTTTCGTAACTGGCACCAGGACTACCTCCGATCACGAAGTTAGGAGTTCGTAGTTGAGCAGTTTGAACCTCTTCAGAAAGAGAATCTGAAAAGAGAAGTGCTGGGGGATGTCCCCCACTGGCATATGTGAGATTGTGAGACGACTTATTGTAGACGCCATACCAAATGGTAAAGAACATATCATTGTGTTTTTCTGCTGGAAAATTAATGTTGAGCGCCTGTAACACTTGTTGTGGATCATGGAAATCAGTTTCCGGCAGTGTATGAGAACGCAGGGCGTTGATTACCGAAACAGAAAGGAGGGCTGCTCCTACACCGTGGCCGCTCACATCAACCAAGTATATGGCAAAATGATCCTCATCCAGCCAATGGTACCCAAAAGAGTCTCCTCCCAAAGAGGCTGAAGGAACAAACCTCCAATCCGTTCGCACTGACCCTGTATCTATTGGTGGGGGGAGCAAATTTTTCACGTAATCCGCCGCTTCAGAGAGTTCAGCATTGAGGCGCGCCAATGCCTCTTGGAGCAAGTCCCTCGCCTCCTTTTGCTCTGTTATATCGCGGAGAATATCAATAACACCGATGATTTCTCCTTCGGCATTTTTAAAGGGTGCCGCATTAGCCTCTGCCCACACAATTCTACCGTTCGGCAGTTCAAATTTGCCGATCTTCTTTTTAGGCTTACCGTCTTTGAGAACGTCAAGCATAAGGCAATCTTCACACGGTTGCTCGAGGCCAAACAAAGTCTCATAGCAGAGCTGACCAACGATTCCCCCGTATATTTTAGAAACAATCTTGTTATGATATAAAATTTTGAAATCCTTCCCGACCAATGTCACAGGATCGTTCACGGTATCAACAACCGCTCGAAAAAAATCTTCCCTGTATTGTTTGGGAATATCAGCTTTCATTTCGTATCCTATTCATCGCTTCTGCCACGCATCATCAGATTAGAAAAAAGCGGTATGTCAGGCTCGTCCTCTCTGATTTCTCCACTCACGGCAGCCCTGCCTTGCGCAGGGCTCCATCAAACCGCTATTCATAGATGCCTGTAACTACTTCGATCACTCGGCCGCAGCCCGCCGCCAGATTCTGGTAATTTTCCCTTTACTTCCGTAGATGAGAGTGTCCCCATCAACAATTAGTTCTGTGCCGTCGTCTGCCCGCATCTCCACTTTGTTGTTTTTCGTACTAATTGCAAAAGACTTCCTCTTCCCATCGAATGTAAGCTTGTGTGAAACAGTAATCCCTGAAGCCGACTCTTTAAAAAAGGAAGTTTCGATAAATTGCATCGCAAAGGTAGAAGCGTCCCATGTATAGTTCCCGTAGGTATAGTACGACCAAGGCTCCTCAACTGCTCGATTGAGCAGAATCGTCACGCAAGTATTGTCATGGACGATAAAGCGGCCATCCACCTCCGGAGGGCGTACAACTTCCCCTTTCATGTGCCACTCCTCCAAAATCCAAACCGATTCAACTCTTGATTTTACTTCATTAAGCCTGCGCTTCTGGCCGGTTGATGCACATGCCAGAGGCAATACAAGCAAGACAACCAAGATTAGGGCCGAGAGAAGACTTGTAGTGCGCTGGTGTGGTCTGACGGATGGAAACGTAACCATGATTCTCCCCTCCTTTCCTTTGGAGGCAGGTTGCAGGTTCTCTCACACCAATATGAGTGCATAGGGACAGGATGTGTTTAGACTTAAGGAAGAACAATTCCATATTAAGGCGTCGCCTCCAAGGAGCTGACAAGCCCCTCAGAGGCTCGCTATCGGCACTTTCTGGAAACTTCTCATCAATATGGTTTCCTGAGGCTGACACTTGGTCGACATGAGCAGATTAAAAAAAGGCGATATGTAATTATTGCCGCTATAATTGCTCTCCTTACTTCAGCCCTGCCTTGCGTAAAGCGCCAATAATTAGATCAATATCAGCCTGGTTTTTGTAAGGCAAAGTTTTTGCAACAGAATCGCAAGAGAAGTTGGGATTTATTCTGAGAACTCCCGCTGCAGCTGCGCGTGCTTCCTCTTCCCTACCGCATATACTATAGGCGACGGTTGCACTGCGATAAGCGGCCGGAGTATTGCTTCCCCGTCGAACTGCTTCCTCACATGCTGAGATTGCTTCGTCACACTGTCCTGTAAGGAGGTATGCTTCTCCTAAATGATAGTAGTACTTGCTGGGCGCAAAAGGTGCAAGACGTATGGCCTTCTTAAGCACCGGAATAGCTTCCTCATGCCTTCCCGC
>Ga0209536_100007627_pt1 | contig 16388 bp, 15 predicted proteins | sample DeeMarSeWOR28_12_FD_187461 | JGI IMG/M metagenome (GOLD analysis project Ga0209536, IMG submission 187461) | Marine sediment microbial communities from White Oak River estuary, North Carolina - WOR-2-8_12 (SPAdes) (version 2) | ecosystem: Environmental > Aquatic > Marine > Intertidal zone >... | reverse complement strand
TCCAGGATATTCACCGGCGAAAGGTGAGACGGGATCAATGAAAATCAGATCTTTGGGCTGCTTTGCCATGGCTTCCTGGAAAATTATAGTTGTTTCTTACGGATGCTTTCGACGTCAATAAAAAACAATTATTAGTATATATTCCGGTCCTCCCGGTTGAAAAAGGAAATGTGTCTAAATATTAGATCCTTATAAAAACAAGTGAGATGAACCATTTTATGAGACATTTCGATTACTATCTTATGGTTGTGCTGATTCCTGGCATAAGCTCGTTTATGCTCTGTTTTTCTGTGCTATGCTCGTCCTGCCACGATGGGAATGGTGCCCAAAAAGAAATATCCCCACTGGCCCCCTTCAGTGATGCTGTAGCACCGCCTACAGTTGCTAGGACTGCGTGGAGTTCGGCCTCGCATAATGTATCAGCCAGCGTTGGTTCATGCGTCAACTGCCATGATAACGGGCATGGCTCGAACAAGGTCAGTCTGCTAGCACCCTGGAATTACATCAATGACGGAAATGTTGATGATCCCATGCAGCAGGAAGAACGTTTCTGTTACACCTGTCATGGGGCAACTGGGCCGGCAATCACGAATATCGAGCTTCTCTTTAGCTACCCGGTTAACTGGGTTGATCAAGCAGTGGGAGCTAACAGCAATATGAACCTAAATGACCGTCATGACGTGCAGAGATCTACACAACTGGTGAGCGGTGCAAAGATTGAATGCATAGATTGCCACAATCCACATGCTGACAGCTCAACTCTGAAAGTAAAGGTCGATCCTGATCCAGGCGATACACGGATCCCTGGTAGCGGATATTATTCCGATGTGAACAACGCACTCAATTTTATGTCCGATTGGTGTTTGGATTGTCATGACGGCACAATGCCTGCTACTATCGCCCAGCCCACTGTAGCTTTGTTCAACGTAGACTCCTCAATGAGCACTGATCAGATGGGAGGAAACAATAGCGGAGCAAGACTCGACCCCGGGTATGGTTACGGGCTGGACTATATTGTCAACTGTACGTCATGCCATGGATCACACGTACAAGGATTAACTCCCATCACTAATTCAACCAATTACTTCTCTCTGAGAATCAGCACTCTAGCTTTTGACGGGACAACACAAATCCCAACCGATGGTAACCACTTCGACTACGAACTTACCAGTAACCTAGATACTGCGCCCGACAACATTAGCGGTTGGAACTGGTGCAACACTTGCCATGTAGGCAGCATGAGCAACTCCAATTGTTATCGCTGTCACTACCATGGTACGCGTTGGTAGTGTGCATGTTCAGTTTTTCAAGCTTAGATTTGGAAAGATATTCAGAAATTTTTTTCATGGAATTAAAAGAAATTGCCCCATTTGTGTTTGTATGTTTCCAGAGCATTTTTAACAAAAGCGGCAATTTGTTATGATGCACTTTCTGAGGTTATACACTTAGAAATCATAATCACCATACTAAATTCTTATGCTGTAGTAAGCACAAGACTGGAACCTACAATCAAAAGGACGCAGGCTCCAGTCTTGTAGACTCCATGTTTAAAGCGAAAAGGCACTGTAAAAGTGCCTTTTTATAGCGGGGGCAGGACTCGAACCTGCGACCTCCGGGTTATGAGCCCGACGAGCTGCCACTGCTCTACCCCGCATCGCCCGCAGATATTACCATACCTGTTTTATAGAGTCAAGATGAATATAAAAAGCAGATTAGAAATGTTAAAAATCAGTACTTTGGTGCCACGAAACATTTGTTAAGATTTAGTGTATAATGCTTTCTATATTCACGGGCTGCCATTCAATCATCTCACCAAGCAATTATTTCATTTCAACTCCAGACTACGGCAGTCTGCCAACGGCGCAATATTTAGAAACCGGACACAGATGACAGACGCAACTATCCTCATTATAGAAGGCCGACATGCAGATATCCCTTCTTTTGCAACAGATTTGCAGAAGAAGGGTTTCGATGTTTTTACAGCCAAGAGCGGTAGCGACGCCATCTCGCGTCTGAACAAGGTTGCTCCTCACCTGGTCGTTGTCAATGCCGCTTCCCTGCGTAGTAGTGGCGTGCGCATTTGCCAGTCCCTACAAGACAAGAACGAAAAACTTCCCATAATCCTTATTCTCGAGCCCAAACGGATAGTATCCAAAGACTCGGCAGACGTTATTCTCAATTTACCATTCACAGTACAAAAGCTCTCCAACCGCATCAAACCACTGTTACCTGGCGACGGAAAAAATGTCATCCAGGCAGGACCCCTTCGACTTGATACGGAAAGACGCCGCGTGCGTTGTCTGGGTAAAAATGCCAAACTCACTCCGCGTCTTGTCAGTTTGTTGCAAATCCTGATCGAGCACCATGGAGAAGTGGTTGAGCGCGAGCATCTCTTTAAAAAAGTTTGGGAAACCGACTATACCGGTGATACACGCACATTGGATGTGCACATCTCCTGGTTACGACGCGCTATCGAACTTGACCCCCTCAAACCGAAATTTTTGAAAACGATCCGAGGTGTAGGCTATCGCCTAGACGTGTAGCCCCGAAGCATTTCGGGGTAACTGGAACTGCTCCCCTTGAACCGTCACCAACCGGATGCAAACATTGCTTCCGGTTTTGATTTTTAATTCACAGGGGATATGACCGCTTCGCACCGGACGAACTGCCTGCGCAGCGCTTTTGAACATTTTCCCATCCCAAGCCGGGTCCACTTCCCAGTAATCTAATTCGAGATGAGTATCAAGCTGGAGAACACCATCTCCCTGCCCAATCTTGCCATCCCCTTCTGGTAGTAAAAAAGAAGAAACGGCATCACGTTCCAGCGTAAAAGGAGTTTGTGAATTGGTCAGCCGGCTGCGGGTAGTATGAACCGCGCGGAAAGTTGCGTCGGTGGCGATAAACCTTCTTCCAAGATTGGCTGCCACCAAAGGAGTCGTTCCCGATCCACAGAAAAAATCGGCAACAAGATCATCGGGATTAGACGATGCTTTAATAATGCGCTCGAGCAAAGCCTGCGGTTTCTGGGTGGGATAGCCTGTGCGTTCGTTGTGCAGTCGTGCTACGACCGGGAAATACCACCAGTCTTCGGGAACCTTGCCGCGCTCCAGATCTGGTACTTTGCCAAAACCCGCTTTGGGAGAGGCACTAAATGTTTTTACTGTATTGGGGTTATACGGCTCGCGGACCGCATCGGCATTGAACGTATAATCTTTATCTTTGGCATACACCAGAATCGTATCATGCTTGCGATTAAATGCCCGACGAATGGGCGACGGGCCATGATATGTCCAGATGATCTCATTAAGCATGTTCTCAATGCCAAAGAATTCATCAAGTAACAAACGGGCATAAGAATCGGCATGCCAGTCGAGGTGCAGGTATAGGGTTCCGTTTGGCGCAAGCAGCTTATACATCAACGCTAAGCGCTGATAGAGAAAATCGAGATAATCATCGAGATTTTGCCAGTGGTCACGGTAGCCTTCGGTCAGTTGCCATTCGTCCGGCTTGCGCGAATCTTCACCACGCCCGATACGTGCAGAATACTTGCGGTTGGTAAAAAAGGGCGGATCGGCATAAATCAGGTTGATGCGGCCTTCGTATTCAGGCAACAGAGCCGCCATCAACGGCAAATTGTCCCCCAAGATCAAACGGTTTTCAGGTTGTGCATCAGGGTATCCATGCCCATGTGGATAGATGATAGCCTCAGTCAAGAGGCTGGCAGGAGTGGGGGCAAGGAGGTTCTTGCCGGGCCAATTTAATACAGGCATGCTGATTAGCCGTAGAAAATTCTGACAGGTGTGCCGCGGCCGCGTTTATAAATATTCCCCTCAGCCAAGTTAAAGACCGGATACGTCCAGCGGAAAAACCACTTGGCATCTTCCGAGCGCATATTAATACAACCATGACTCATGGGCACGCCAAAATTTTCATGCCAGTAGGTACCGTGGAAGGCATGCCCTACATCGGTGAAAAAGCAGGTCCATGAAACGCCGGGAAGCACGTATCCATCCGCATCGGCCAGAAGATTCCCTTTGGTAGAACCATAGTAGCTGAATCCCATATGCTTGGCAGGCATCTTTTCTTGAATGAAAAAATCACCGCTAGGCGTGGTAGTCGAAATCTGATTAGAACCAGAAGGTCCGCCGGGAATTCCGGAAGCAATGCTGGTCTGAAAGACAACTTTGTCATATTCGTATGCTGCCAAGATTTGCGTAGTAAGATTGACCTCGATGCGTTTGCTTTCGATGGGAACATCCGGGCTGATCGGCGCATATTCTTCCTGCTGGACAATCCGCACATGAGAAGCAGCAACATAATATGCGCCATCCAGGTCATCAAAGATACGATACCAGGGGCTACCATCCGGCCCTTCCACCACTTCTTCAATCCAATGCACAGACTCAAAGTACATAGGCGGATTGGTGCTTAGATTGGGAGGCATATTCAGTGGCTGCCAGCCGTAGGTTTTCGTGAAGCGCCAGGGTTGCGTAAATGGGACTGTCACTTCAACCAGGAGGCGTGTGCCTTCCGGAATAAAATCCAGCGGTTGGTTATAGAGAAATTTGACACGCTGCAAGCGGGAACGGTGCATATACCCGCCCCAAACGCGGTACCAGACTGGATTGTATTTCGGTTCTTCTGCAATCACTTCCTCGTAAATATGCACTAATTCATCACGAAACCAGGTACCGGTAATCCTATTCTCATCGCTTGGCCCACTGTACACACTGACGGAGTTGGTCGCCACGCGCACAACCGTACTATCGTCAAAGTTGATGGAATCCGGCTCGAAGGGCGAAAAAGCCAACCCACCCAATGCCAGGGAACTTAATTTTAGAAAGTCTCGCCTTGATAATTTAGACATCATGAGGGTATTTTACCCCAAAGCAATAATCCTAGGAGTTCAGCATTTGAAATGGAAGAAGGCCAAAAATAAGTGAGGGCGCGTTGTGCGCCCCCACTTATTTTCGGTATCTTTGCACGATCTGTGAAAATTTAAAATTCCCTTTATCCGCAAACAAAACCGCCCCTTGTGATGGCAAGGGGCGGTTGGTTCATATTCGGCTTTATTCGTCTATGCTTCTGCTTCTATGGGTTCAGGAAGCATGTCCTTGAGTATATTCTCAAGAGCCATTGTGTGGGCGCAATGCTGATGTGACATAAAAAACTCACAATCACAGTGAAAGACACCGTTATTAAATTTTACTGTGTGGGGATTATTGTCGCCGTCAAAGGTAAGCTCAAAATTTTTGAACTGAAACCGTTCTTGTTCTTCAGCATAGTGCTTGGCTTTCTGAATCTTGCCGATCATCCCATAGTCCATGATTATGTCTCCTTATTCAAAAAGATACAAAAAGGCACGCGTGCGGACGCGTGCCTCTCAGCGGTTGAACATTAAACTCTTGGTAGGTGATACTCGCATAAGACTGTTTTACCTTGTTCAGAGTATATAAGGATTCGAACACAAAGTCAACACCCGAAAGTCATATTCTAATAATTTTCACACAAAAGCAATGAAAAGCTAATTGGCTATAGCGCCCGCCAGAGCAGGTTCCTCACCGTTATATCTTGTCAATTGGGGCCACTTGCGCGAGATCCACAACACGCCCAGGATGCACCCGATTCCGCCACTGACGATAGCAAACGGCGCGCCAAAGAACTGTGCCACCAACCCGGCTTCAATCTCACCTAACTGCGGCCCGCCCTGAAAGAAAATCTGGTTGACGCTGGTCATGCGTCCACGCAACTCGTCAGGTGTGCGAATTTGGCGGATCGTATTTCGGATGATGGTGCTGACCGAATCTGCTGCACCGATAATTGCCAGCGCGCACCATGCCAGGACAAAGAACCTGCTGAGGCCAAAAAGGATGGTTGCCGCCCCGAAAACGACTACCGCTCCCATAAAGAGCAGTCCCTGCCGCTTGAGTTCCCGCACTTGTGAGACAACGAACGCCGCCAGCACCGCTCCTACTGAACCCGCAGCCGAGAGCCAGCCATACTGCACCACCCCAACATGCAAAACATCGCGCGCCACGATCGGCATCAGGGTGTTGGCTGAAGCGAAAAAAGTGGCGACGAAATCCAGGATCATGGTCGAGAAAATGATCGGCCTACTCAAAATGAAACGAATCCCATCTCGAATAGATAACAGGCTGACTCCCTTCGAATCCTTCTCAAATGTCTGCGAAACACTCCCGATCAATACCAATGCCAGGATGACCGCCATAAATGAAGCCGCATTGATGTAATAAACCGCCGCCTGCCCGGCAAAGGCAATTGCAAAACCGCTCAATGCCGGGCCAAGGATGGATCCTACCTCATAAGCGATAGAGGTCATACTGAAGGCGTTCGGCAAGTCTTCGGCCGGGACCAAATTCGGCACCAGTGCCTGGCGGGCCGGGCTATCGAAAGCAATTGCTACCGCTTGCACAGCTGTTAACGCATAGATATGCCAGAGCGAGATATGCCCGAAATCGGTCAACAGGCCCAGGGTCAAGGCTGTGAGCGCTGCAACCGTCTGCGTGATAAAGATAACAGTACGGCGGTTGAATGAGTCAGCAACAGCACCGCCAATCAGCGAAAAAATGATAATTGGCAGGATGCGCGCCGCGCCGATGCCGCCCAGGGCTATCGGCTGGTCAGTCAGTTCGCGGATGTGCCAGAATAGCGCCCAAAGCTGCATCTGTGTACCGGCGACGGAAATCATCAAGCCAAGCCACAAATAGAAGAAACGGCGATGTTTTAGTGCTGGGGGAATATGTAATTGCATGGGGCTACCTTACAGACAAGATGACAGGTTACAGGTGCTAAACCTGTAACCTGTGGAGAGCTGCTATTCTACTCCTAAGTGCCCCAATCTCTCAAGTAGAGAAAGTCATATCCGATTGTGCGGTTGCTGATCTTGGCAATCGGCGGCAGCATGCGTTTGAACTGATTGCGGCGGATACGGGTCACAACCTTTTCTACAAATGCCTGGTCGAAGCCAGCCGCCACGCACTCTTCAGGGCTGTAACGCTGATCGACCAGCAGGTAGAGTAATTTGTCAACTTCTTCGTAGGTAAAACCTAACTCGTTTTCGTCGGTTTGGCCGGCCCACAAATCGGCAGAAGGCGGCTTGTCCACAATAGCAGATGGGATACTCAGGGCTCGCGATAGCTGACGTACTTGAGCTTTGTACAGATCGCCAATCGGGTTAAGCGCCGAGGCCGAATCGCCCCACAGGGTGCTGTAGCCAAGCAGGAGTTCGGTCTTATTACCCGTACCGACCACTAAGCCTTTGAAAGCTTCTGACTGGTCGTACAGGACGATCATGCGGGCACGCGCCATAATATTGCCCTTACGCATATTGGACATTTCAGGATCACGAGAAATCAACGCATCTACCATTTCTGTGATTTCAATCGTCTCGCTCTGGACTTTGAATTGCTCGATGACCATTTGGGCATGTTCCAACGATTCAGGCGATGAAGACTTGTAAGGCATACGCACCGCTAACACATTCTCGGAGCCCAGGGCTTCAGCCGCCAATACACAGGATAGCGCTGAATCGATTCCACCAGAAAGTCCCACAACGGCTCGCTTAAATCCGGCGCGCGTGATTTCGCTCTGGATGAAACCCGTCAGGATTTTTCGGGCAAGTTCAGTGTTGATTGAAAGATCAATCATTTCGATAGTATCCGTTTGAGTTCATGCTCAACAAGATGCGTCCGTTCATCTCGCAGAAGCGGAAGCCGAGCACGCGTGCGGTGGAGCTGGTTCAAATCCAATGTGGTAAAGGTCAGCGCTTCCTCGTGATAGGGGCCTTTTGCCAGCAATTCGCCATTGGGATCGAAAACCGTTGCCCCGCCCCAGAAGTGCAACCCGTCTTCATATCCAACGCGGTTGGAGTGCGCCACAAAGGATGTGAACAGACTGGCATAGGTCTGGTTGACACGTTCCACCCAGCGGGCAGATTCGAGTTTCTCATCGTCATTCAATCCGCGCCCGGGAGATGCGGATGAGAAAAGCAATACATCCGCGCCATCCAGCCAGAGCAGGTAAGGTGGCGAGGCGTGCCAAAAATCTTCGCAGATCAGAATACCCATGCGTCCAAAACGGGTATCAAACGCGCGCACTGAGTCGCCCCAAGCAAAGAAGCGGCCTTCGTCGAACAGGCCATAGGTTGGCAAATATACTTTATGATGGACATGCAGTACCTTCCCACCAGACAGGTAGGCGGAAGCAATGTAGAAGCGGTGACGAGAGTCTTCGTTCACGAATCCAACCACAAGGTCCAGATCGTGACTTGCTTTGAGTAGATGTTTGAAAACGGGATCATCTTCAGTGGGCTGGTGCGCCACAGACGGGACCAGATCTTGTAAAACATAGCCTGTCAGCGAGAGTTCGGGGAAAACCACCAGGTCGGCATTCTGCTTTTTGGCTTCAGCAAGCAGGCTCAGGTGTTTTTCCAGATTCGCCTGAACATCGCCAAGGGTGGTGTTGATTTGAGCAAGGGCAAGGTTGAGTTGCATCGGTTGAATCTTACCACTAAAATAAAACCCCTGAATCTTTGCGTATACAGGGGTGAACCAAATCAAAAGTCTGATGATTTTTACATTACACTCATGCGGAATTCAGCCAGATTCTTTTCCAAAATTCGGCGACAGTAGTTACCAATATCCGTCTCTGCAATGCGATAGAAAATGGTCTGTCCGTTGCGGCGCGTATCGAGGATACTAGCGGCTTTCATCAAGCGCAAATGTTGGGAAGTGTTTTGAACTGATGCTTCAATGGCTTCGGCAATATCGTTAACCGACATTTCGTTCTCCATCAACAGCCAGAAAATCTGGATGCGGTTGGTATGGCTGAAAATACGATAGATTTCCGCCTGTGATTCAGCAAGTTGTTTGACATCCATTGTGACCAAGTGTTTTCTCCATGTGATTGAAAAGCACTACTTTCATTTTACGCCTAATCATATCGCCTACAATTTATTTGTGCAACATTTCACTATTGACTCCGGTACACAAATGCGCTATGTATTCAATTAATCAATTGATTACTTGAATACATAGGAGTATTGTACCACATTTGAGCATCGCAGGCAGAGATTTGCCAACAAATCCAACGCCCATGTGGAAACTACGGACACTGTCAGGGATAGTGTCCTTTTTGTTTTTTTACCGAGCACACAGTAGGAGGCACACATGGTTTCAACAGAATTACTCCGCCGTTATCCCCTATTTGCGGGCCAGAACCACTATATGCTGGAAGAAATTGCCATGCTCAGCAACGAAGTTTTGAAAGAAAAAGATGAATGGCTGTTCCACGAAAACGAGGATGCCATCCGGCTCTTTCTCGTACTGGAAGGAGCCGTCGCCTTGACCCTGTTTGTCTATCTCAACGGTGAGCAACAACATCTCGCATCTTCACACTCGCTCGGCAAGAATGAGATCGTCGGCTGGTCATCCATCGTGCCACCACACCAATACAAAATCGGCGCACGGACGGTCAAAGAATCCAGGCTGCTGGAGATAGACGCTTTACCGTTACGCCAGCTTCTGGATGACAATCCTGAGTACGGCTATCACTTCCTGCGTCAGATCGCCGAAGTAGTCAGCGAACGCTTCCTGCTGGTCAACATCCAGATACTGAGCCTGATGGCCGATAAAGAAACCAATCCAATTGCAGGATAAGGAGAGTATTATGGCTATTCTTGAAATTGAAGAAAAGGAAGAGTTATCCGTCAGCCAGGTTTTCTGGAACAGTCTGATGGAATTACCCGATGGGCAGAAAATTCGCCAGTGCATTCAGTGCGGGACTTGTGCGGGTGTCTGCCCCTATGGGAAATGGATGCAAACTACACCCCGCAAAATCATCGCCGCCCTGCGCATGAACGAATTCGAGGAAATACTAGAATCCGATACGGCTTGGATGTGTGTTTCCTGCTATGCTTGCTCAAGCATCTGCCCGCAGCAACTGCCACTCACGGATGGATTGATGTTTCGCCTGAAGGAAGAGTTGTTGATGACCGGGAACGTTCCAGCCGAACTCCAGCTTGCTCTAGAAAACTCACGGCGTTACGGCAACCCGATGGGCGAATCACCCTTAAAACGCTCGATCTGGACCAAGGGGATTGACCCACCCATACCAATCATGCGTGAAACCCGCAAGCCTGTGGATATACTCTGGTATGTAGGCGATTTCGCCTCTTATCACCCACAAGGACAACAAGCTGCCAGGGCACTGGTCAAGATATTCCGTGCGTTGGGCGTAAATTTCGGCATTCTCGGTCCCGACGAAGTCAGCGATGGCGATTCACAGCGCTTGGCAGGCGAACGTGGTCTGTTCGAGTGGCTTGCCATCCGCAACGGGGCGCATTTCATGCGCAGCGACTTCAAGCAAATCGTCACTACCGATCCGCATGCTTACAACGCCATCAAGAACGAATACCCTTCGTTAGAAATAAACTACCCCGTCCAGCATTATACGGAATTCCTGTATGAGCGGCTCGATCAATTGAAACCCATGTTGAAAAATGAAGTTAGCGCTACAGTTGCCTATCACGATCCATGCTACCTGGGACGTGTGAACGGAATCTACGATCCACCCCGGGAATTACTGAAGGCCATCCCGGGTGTGAAGTTGGTTGAGATGTCACACCACCACGATGCCAGCCTATGCTGCGGAGGCGGAGGCGGAGGGATGTGGTTGGACGGCTTCCAATGGGATAAGTCCAAATCACGCCTATCCGAATGGCGCATGGACGAAGTCGTTGCCACCCGCACTGTCGAAGATTTCATGAGTGTCATCGGGATACTGGAACCCAAACGGAAAAAAGGCGAAAAATCCATGTTCCCAGAAGATTTGGTTCTCGCAGTAGCCTGTCCATATGAAAAGCCACGCTTCGCAGATGCAACCAAGACAATTGAAGATGCGAGGGATGTTCGTGTGATGGATATCGCCGAGCTATTGGCAAAAGCGATGTGATTTTTAACAGTGGTCGAGTAGGCGGTGCTTGTCCGCCGTACACTTGCATCGTACGTTCGGTGCAGTGCAGGTGTCGAGACCACATACGCTAAATTCTGGTCTTGATATGCTCTTCAAAGAACACTCGGGGCTACTCGACCAGCGGAGTATATAAAGGAGCAAGAGTATGAACATTATTGTTCCCATCAAGATGGTCCCCGACCTGGTCGAGGAACTATCCATTGACCCAGGCGGCGCAGCCCTTGATACCGCCTGGATGCGCCTGATCCTGAATGAGTTCGACGACCACGCTATCGAGCAGGCTATCCTGCTCAAAGAGCGGCTGGGCGGACAAGTGACCGTCATCGCCCCCGACGCCCCAGATGTGGATGACGCCCTGTTCACCGCTGCTGCCAAAGGCGCAGATCGCCTTGTCAAGCTGACAGGCGAGACCGAATCCCTGAACAGCCATGCGATCGCCCACGCTATAGTCCCTATCATCAAAACGGAAATCCCCGATCTGATCCTGACAGGCGTACAAGCGCACGATGACCTGGATGGACAGGTTGGCCCACTGCTGGCAGAAAGCTTGTCCATGCCATATGTCGGCTATGTTTCGGGAGTAAAAATCGAAAACAAGATGGCAACCGTGATAAAGGAGTACCCCGGCGGATTATTGGCTGAGTTCATGGTTGAGTTACCTGCCGTCTTGGGTATCCAGGCTTCGGATGAGCCGCCCCGCTACGTGGCATTCACCAAAGTCCGCCAAGCGATGCAGACAGCTTCCATCGAGGAGCTGGATATCGGGGAACTATATCTCAGCGGCGGCGTGACCGTCAGCCGCATGTTCCAGCCCATAGTCGGGGAACGAGCCGAGATGATCGAAGGCCAGGCAGAAGAAATTGCTATTCGGCTGGTTGAGATCATGCAAGAGCACGGTGTGCTGTAGGAGGAAGTCATGAGTGAAAATATCCTTGTCATCACCGAGCATTTGCAAGGACACGTGCTCGATATTACCTACATTATGCTGGCAGGCGCACGCCAGTTGGCTGAGCAGACTGGCAGCAAAGTCATCGCGGTTCTGCTAGGCTACAAGGCGCAATCCCTGACCAAGAACTTTAATGCAGACAAAATCCATTCGTACGACCGCCCATCGTTGGAGAATTTCTCTCCTGATGCTTATCTGCGTGTGATTGAAGCAGAAATCAACGAAGAGCAACCTCGTGCCGTCATTTTCGGGCACACGACCATCGGCATGGACGTAGCCAGCGGACTATCCGCTCGATTGAATCTGCCGCTGGTCAGCCAGGTACAGCATTTCAACGGATCAAACTTCGTCAGCCAGATTTGCGGTGGGAAGATCATGGCTGAAGGGGCCTTGCCTGCACCGACCGCGTTGGTCACAATGGTGCCAGGCGGGTACAAGCTGGAAGATGGTCAGGGACCGACTCCGTTCGTTTTGGAGAAGCAGGCCCCCAGCCTGGAAGGGATGCGAGTACGCCTGTCGCACTATATCGAGCCCGATGTGAGCGACGTTGATATCACCAAGGAATCCGTCCTGGTGGCCGTCGGTCGTGGTTTGCAAAGTGAAGGTGACCTGGAATTGGTCGAACGCTTAGCCAGTGGTCTGAACGGAGAAGTCAGCGCCTCCCGCCCACTGGTGGATAAGGGCTGGTTGCCAACATCACGTCTGGTTGGGAAGTCGGGGGTGGCCGTCAAACCCAAGCTGTATCTGGCATTGGGCATCAGCGGTGCGCCCGAGCATGTGGAAGCGCTGACGGGCAGCGACCTGATCATCGCCATTAACACCGACCCGGATGCACCCATCTTCAACATTGCTCAGTATGGCGTGGTGATGGACATGTACGAAATGATCGAGGCGCTCAGCAACACGCTCGAAGGCCAGGCACACGTCGCTTAACCACTGGACACGAATTTCACAAAGCACACGAATTGTTTTGTGAAATTCGTGCAATTCGTACTTGCTTAAAAAAGGAGCAAGCCATGCCAGAACGAACTGATTTCTGGGGTATTCCACACGCCTGGGGCGACCCGGCCATTTATGTCTACACCCTGATGGCGCTGGCGGCGTTTGTGCTGCTGTGGCGCTTCTATCAGCGAGCCAGTCCCTGGTGGAAGATCGGCCGCCCCCCCAGCACCTACAGAACCGGGACAGGCGAAACACTTTGGGACAGACCCTTCCTGCGCCTGTGGAAAGTAATCCAGTACGCCATCGTGCAGACTAAAGTATTGCGCCAGCGCTACCCGGGCATCATGCATCTCGGCTTGGCCTGGGGCTTTTTTGCGTTTTTCCTTGGTACGGCGCTCGCCACCATCGACTCGCACTTCTTCAAATTCCTGCAAGGGGACATCTACCTGATCTATAAATTTGTGCTGGACACCTTCACAGTTTTCTTTCTGATCGGCGCAGGCATGGCCTTCTATCGCCGCACTATCCAGCGCCCCGAGCGGCTGACGCTCGAGCCGGGCTTCACCTGGTCACTGGCGCTCATCACCCTGATCGCGCTGGGTGGCCTGGTTACTGAATCCTTCCGACTCGCGATCGAACGTCCCGCCTGGGCCTGGTGGACGCCCGCAGGCTGGCTGTTGGCCCAGGCCTGGATCGCCACGGGCGCCTCCGAAGCCACCCTGACGAACTGGCACCTCAGCTTGTGGCTTTTCCACCTGCTTATCGTCGCCGTGACACTGGTGACGCTGCCCGTCGGAAGCCTGCTCCACATCCTGACCGCTCCGCTAAATGTCTTCTTCGCCAAACTGGACAGGCCAGCCGGTCAACTCGCCCCCGTGCCTGTCACCGCTGAAGGGAAATCCATCTTTATTCAGACCCTGCGTGACCTGACCTGGAAGCAACTGCTCGAAGCCGAGGCCTGCACCGAGTGCGGCCGCTGCCAGGACGCTTGTCCCGCCCACGCGGCGGGCACAGCTTGCAGCCCCAAGCAGCTCATGCTTGATATCCGTTCTGCTCTGCACCACGATGGTGTCACGCCCCTGCTCGGCGAGCAGATCAACCCAGATGCGCTCTGGACCTGCACCATCTGCGGTTCCTGCCGCCAAGAGTGCCCTATTCTGATCGAGCATCCCGACACCATCGTGGACTTACGTCGCAGCCTGGTCATGGACGGGCGCATCAACGCCGAACTGCAAAAATCGCTCGACAACCTGGGCCGCTACGGTAACTCCTTTGGCCAGTCACCCCGCATGCGCGCCCGCTGGACGCAAGGTATCCAGCCCACCATAGCCGACATCCGCCGCCAGCCTGCAGAAACCTTGTGGTTCGTCGGCGATTACGCCTCCTACAATGCAACCCTCACTGACGTTACCCGCAAGACCGCAGAAGTCTTCCAGCAGGCTGGCCTCGATTTCGGCATCCTGTATGACGCTGAAGGTAACTCAGGCAACGACGTCCGCCGCGTGGGCGAAGAGGGATTATTCGAGATGTTGGTCGAGAAAAATATAGCCATGATGGAACGATGCGAATTCGAGACCATTGTAACGACCGACCCCCACTCGTTCAACACGCTGCGCAATGAATATCCTGACGAATGGCGGAGTGGGCATCAAGTGCTTCACTACGCTTCGCTCCTGGACGATCTACTTGCCACCGGCAAACTGAAATTATCACGCCAACTGGATTACACCGTCACTTACCACGACCCCTGCTACCTGGGCCGCTACAACGACATCTACAACGCCCCCAGAAGGGTCATCGCAGCGACGGGCTGCAACCTGGTCGAGATGCCCCACCACGCTGACCGGGCCACCTGCTGCGGCGCGGGTGGCGGGCGTATCTGGATGGAAGAAGGCCACATGGTAGAACGCCCCAGCGAATCCCGCATCCGTGAAGCCGTGGCTGTGAACGGCGTCGAAGCGCTGGTGGTGGCCTGCCCCAAAGATGTGACCATGTATCAAGACGCGGTCAAAACCACGGGGTCTGAGGATAAGCTAAAAGTTTTGGATTTGATCGAGCTGGTTTACGAAGCAATGTAAGTAACAGGTCGCGTTTGCGAAATCCCTGTCAGGTGGAATTCACAACCGTGCCATGGTCAGGCAGGTTTCGGCGCTCCTCGCCGGCGGCCAGAGAAACATAAGGAGAGGTCCAGCGGAAAATCCATTTGGCATCTTGCGGGTCGACGTTGACGCACCCGTGCGAGCGCGGTTCGCCAAATGCGTTGTGCCAGTGCGCTCCATGAATGGCGATACCGCCTTGAATATAAGTGCACCAGGGCACCGCCGGGGTGGAATAGCCTGCCGTCTCATCGCCAGCGGTCATGTTCTTGGAGATAATTTTCCAGTGCGTTAACAGGGTCCCAGCGGGCGTGGCATATTCGTCGCTCACCTGGCCGGTAGCAGGGTCGTGGATCATTCCGCTGGAAACGCGACAAAAATAGACTTCGTTGCTACCCTCGTAGCAGGACAAGGTCTGATAAAACAGGTTCAATAAGATGGTTTTTTCCGCCGGGTCTACATCCGGGCTAATTGGCGACACATCCGCATCTGTAAGGACTTTGAAGCCCGCCCCATCCCCCCAGAAGTATTCGCCATAGGAACCATAGCCATATCCCCTTCCGTTGGCATCTTCATTCCAGCGGTATTCCGGAAAGCCGTTGCTGGTACGGATACTATCCATCCACACCACCTGCCCATAATACAAGCGCGGCGGGAAGTTATAGGCAATATGGTCCTTCAACCAGGGGGATGCAATAACACCTTCATGCGCCAGATCCACATAGGGGACGGTCACTTCCGCCCAAAAGCCAGGTTGCCCGGCGGGGATTTCAGATACAGGCACATTAGGCAGGTTGCGCGTGGGCTGGAGAGCCGAGCCATAAATAAAGCCTTCCGGGGTTTCGACATACCGCTGGTTCGATAAACCTCCGACAACCCTGCCAAGCACCTCTCGATTCCACGCCACAAGCGTATCGGCTTCCATCTTGCGGATAGAGGTGTTCAGGCTAGGGTCGTTGGTTGGTCGGCTGCGCAGGTCAATATTCGTATCCACGACACGCCCGATAATGTGGCTATTGGGGAATTCAGGCAGCCGCTTGGGATTTGAATAAATATCCAGGCCCGACACATCATATTGCTTGAATGCCATCGCTCCCAGGCTAAGCCCGGCCAGTTTCAAAAAGTCACGCCGTGAAATTGTTCTTTTCATAAAAAAGCACTCTCATCCCATATTGAAAGATCCATTATAAGCTGGACTTTTCCCATTTGGGGATATTTTGGCGCTTTTCAAACAAATCCATTCTTCGTCGAGATGCCCCAAAAACGTGACCATGCACCAGGGCGCCGTAAAAACATGGGAAGCGAGAGCAGACTCCTGGTCAAGGATATGATCGAGTTGGTCTACAAAGCGATGTAGAATTATTTCTCCAAAAAGATTTGCTCTTGGAGTTTTACAACATCCAAGAGTCATA
>Ga0209536_100007626_pt1 | contig 16388 bp, 17 predicted proteins | sample DeeMarSeWOR28_12_FD_187461 | JGI IMG/M metagenome (GOLD analysis project Ga0209536, IMG submission 187461) | Marine sediment microbial communities from White Oak River estuary, North Carolina - WOR-2-8_12 (SPAdes) (version 2) | ecosystem: Environmental > Aquatic > Marine > Intertidal zone >... | reverse complement strand
GGTTGAAAAAGGCTATCTAAACATGCCCACTATTGTGAACAACGTCGAAACCTTATGTGCGGTGACCATGATCATGTATCACGGAGGCTTTTGGTACCGCTCGCTGGGTACACGGGAGTCTACCGGGACAAAATTGCTGAGTGTTTCGGGAGATTGCCTTCATCCGGGAGTATATGAGGTAGAATGGGGTTTCAGCGTGAACGATGTCCTCGATCTTGTGGGAAGTACCGCGGAAGTTCAGGCCGTTCAGGTGGGCGGTCCCTCCGGATCCTGCATTGGTCCCGACGAATTTGGCAGAATTCTGGGCTATGAGGATCTGGCTACCGGGGGCTCCTTGATCATCGTCGGAAAACAAAGGGATCTTCTGAAAGAAATTGTCCTTAATTTCACGGAATTTTTCATTGAGGAATCCTGCGGATCCTGTGTCCCTTGCCGTAGTTTAACCGTGATTTACCGGGATAAACTCAAAAAGATCCTTTCCGGCCGGGGCGTCCGCAAGGACATCGACGATCTGAAACAATGGGGCAGAATCATGAAAGGAAACCGCTGCGGTCTGGGCCAAACCTCCTTGAATCCCATATTGACCACCCTGAAAAACTTTCCTGAATTATATGAAAACAGGATTCAGAAGCATAAGGACTTTGATGAAGGATTCGACCTCCATGCGGCCCTGAAAGATTCGTTTGAATTAACTGGAAGAAAATCATTTTAATTTTAGAATTGGATACATTATGTCAAAAGTTGTAAATTTTTCAATCGACGGTAAGGATTGCATGGCGGAAAGAGGACAATACATTCTGGAAGCTGCCAAGGCAAATAGCATATATATTCCTACTTTGTGTAATCTTCCGGGAGTTAAACCCCGTGGTTCCTGCCGCATTTGTAACGTTAAGGTGAATGGAAAGCTGATGACCGCCTGTACCACACCTGTCGCAGAAGGCATGAAGGTTGAGAACGACACCGACGAATTAACCGATCTGCGAAAAGCCATCATCGAGTTGCTGTTTGTGGAAGGCAACCATTATTGTCCATTTTGTGAAAAAAGCGGCAATTGTGAATTGCAGGCACTTGGCTATCGATTTAAAATGATGGTCCCGAGATATCCGTATCAATTTCCGGACCGCAATATTGAATCATCCAGCAGTAATCTGATCAAGGATCACAACCGATGCATACTCTGTAAAAGATGTATTCGGGCAATCAAAAATGAGGATGGTCAAAGCATTTTCGCCTTTAAGCGAAGGGGTCATAAAGTGGTAATTAACGTCGATACGAAATTATCCGGGAATATGAACGACGAGCTGGCGCAAAAAGCGATGGACATCTGCCCGGTGGGTGCACTCCTCCGTAAGGAACAGGGATTTACGATTCCTATCGGAAAAAGGACGTATGATCAAAAACCGATAGGCTATGAATTTGATGCTTCGAAGTCCGCAACATTTTAAATGATTCAGATATGAGTAAAACAATTATAGCAACGACTTCACTCGCGGGATGTTTTGGATGTCATATGTCCCTGCTCGACATTGACGAAAGGATCCTCGATCTGGTCGAACTGGTTGAATTTAATAAATCCCCGATCAACGATATTAAAAAATTTACGAAAAAATGTGATATTGGATTAATTGAAGGGGGTGTTTGTAATAGTGAAAACGTTCATGTACTGAAGGAATTCAGGGAAAACTGTAAAATCCTGGTCTCGGTGGGAGAATGCGCCATAATGGGAGGTTTACCCGCCTTGAGAAATAATATACCTCTATGGGAGTGTTTGGAAGAAGCTTATATAAATGGACCAAGTGTGGAGAATAACGAAGAACCCATCATCCCTAATGATGAAGACCTACCATTAATCCTTGACAAGGTATATCCCTGCCATGAGATCGTAAAGATCGATTATCACTTACCGGGTTGTCCGCCAAGAGCTGATTTAATCTATAATGCCCTTACGGCCTTGATTTCCGGTAATCCGATTGAATTACCCTATGAATTATTAAAATATGATTAACTAAGAAGAAACTATGGGACAGAAAATAACAATAGAACCTGTAACGCGCGTGGAGGGGCATGGAAAGGTAACCATTCATCTGGATGATGAAAATAATGTGGTACAAACCAGACTTCATATTGTTGAGTTCAGGGGATTTGAAAGGTTTATTCAGGGGAGGCCTTATTGGGAAGCCCCGGTTCTCGTACAGCGTTTATGTGGTATTTGTCCGGTAAGTCATAATCTCGCAGCAACCAAGGCATTAGACATAATCGTCGGTGTTGGTCCGGAGGATTTGCCGCCTACCGCTGAAAAAATGAGGAGGCTGATGCACTATGGACAATTTTTTCAATCGCATGCCTTGCATTTTTTCCACCTCGCTTCGCCGGATCTTCTCTTTGGGATTGAGGCTGATCCCGGGAAAAGAAACATAATCGCTGTAGCCGGAGAATTCAAGGATCTCGCTGTACAGGGTGTAATGATGCGAAAATTCGGGCAGGAGATCATACAGGCCACATCAGGCAAAAAGATTCATGGGACGGGTACCCTACCCGGGGGTATCAATAAATCGCTGACTATTGAAGAAAAAATGAAATTTCTGATCGGTAAGGATCCAATGAATATTGATCAGATGATCGATTGGTCGGTAAGCGCACTGGAATTATTCAAAGACTACCATCAGAAAAACAAGGAATTTATTGATCAATTTGCTGCCTTCCCATCAAGTCACCTGAGCCTGGTAAGAAAAGACGGCGCGATGGATATCTATCACGGTGTATTGCGGGCGGTTGATCAGAATGGGAAGAAGATACTTCATGACATAGATTATCAGGATTATCTGGATTATATTGCGGAAGAGGTACGCCCCTGGAGTTACATGAAATTTCCCTACCTGCGGAGCCTGGGGAAGGAAACCGGTTGGTACCGTGTCGGTCCTCTGGCAAGGCTCAACACATGTGATTTTATTCCTACCCCATTGGCACAGAAAGCATTTGAGGAATTCAGATCCTACACCGGGGGAAAACCTAATAATATGACCATGCACACACATTGGGCAAGGCTCATCGAAACCTTGCATGCAGCGGAAATGATGAAGGAATTACTTGAAGATCCGGATATTTTAGGTGGGGAACTGGTTAAAAGAGGCTCCAAAACAATTGAAGGAGTTGGATTGCTTGAAGCCCCCCGGGGTACTCTTTTCCATCATTACAGGATCAACGAGGATGATCTGATTGAAATGGCTAATCTGATTGTCTCAACTACCAATAACAATGAATCCATGAATAAGGCGGTGGAGCTGGTTGCAATGGATAGGATGAACGGCCAGGAAAAAATTACCGAAGGAATGCTGAATGCCATCGAAACGGCGATAAGGGCGTATGATCCTTGTCTGAGTTGCGCGACACATGCCCTGGGAAAAATGCCCCTGGAGATCGAACTCTATAATTCGCAGGACCGCCTGATCGATCGGATGAAATCATAGACGGATGGAGAACAGGCCAAAGATCCTGATTTATGGATATGGAAATCCCGGGAGGAGGGACGATGGATTGGGACCGGCGTTTATCCACCTCATTATAAAATGGCTCAAGGAGCAGAAAATCAAAGATGTAATTACGGATTCCAATTATCAGCTGAATATCGAAGATGCCTGTTCGATCCGGGATTACGATCTGGTAATTTTTGTGGATGCCAGCATGGAGGAGTTTGCCGATTTTGAACTTGTCCGGGTAAATCCTTCCGGCGAAGTAAGTTTTACTATGCACGCGGTACATCCATCCTTCGTGCTGGATCTATGCAGGAAATTATATGGAAGATCCCCTGAGGTATTTCTTATGAAAATAAAAGGGTATGACTTCCAATTGATGGAAGGGCTTACGGATGCAGCCGCCTCAAATTTGCAGAAAGCCTTATCCTGTATTAAAAGAATTGTTGCGGATCCAGGGAATATCCAGAGGCTTAATCTGTGTGCTGTTCATACATAGCTACATCATAGAATTACAAACTGAGCAATTTTTGTATTGGGGGATTTGAATCCTGCTCAGGTTATAATGAATAAAGTATAGTATTCATTCATTTATCATCCAGCTATTTTCTATATTTATGTCAGGTCATCAATTCAGCTCAGGATTTTCTTTCTGATATCTATTGTAATGCATTTTTATTCCTTCCTAATTATCCCCGATTTAATAAATTATTTTAAAATTAGCATACAGGCAGTATGTTATTCATAAATTTTCAAATAAATACGTGACGTTCCTGCTTCATCGGGGTATCGATCGCCCGATAAAAGTAATTCAATTATCAAAATTTGAAATCTTTACTATCGGGACGGTCCTTCATACTCTGCCGTCTACGTCCCGATCAATTGGAACTTCGGCGCGTAAACGTGTCGCGGAGTCCTTCGTTCGGATGCTATTGCGGCTTCGGCCGCCGATGGGAGGTGCAGCGGGCGCCTGCCTGCTACGCTTTCGCATAGCTTCGTCCGACCCCAAAGGCTTCTGCCGACGGCGGTCAGCGGAGCAAAGACATCGGGTTTAGCTGCCGGTGGGCAGGCAGGAAAAATTTATGAATTTTTAGGATTAATATTCAGTCTTTTCAGAAAACCGGCAAATATACCTCCGAATCCTAACAACATAAAGGCAGAAAAAAAGAAGAGTATCTTAAAAGGAAGCTCAAATCCGTTGAAAATCTTAAGGATGTAGAGAAGTAAGATAATTTCAGAACCGACAAATCCCACTATAAAATTCAGTATACTCCAGGAAAAATAAATCCTCCTGGGTTTGGTGTTCAATTTATACCACCAGGCGATAATGAAGGATGTTACAAAACCAATGAGCACTAAATGAAGATAAGCCACTATCGTGTTCCGGCTCTGAAATACGAAATCTGCAATAGCAGGGATTCCTGAAAGGAACTGAAGGTATAATTTTGTTTCAAGGCAGGTCAAACTGATGATCAGCAAAGCATTGATATACACATGTTCCCTATGGAAAAAATCCACATAATATCGCAGAACTGTAATTAATATAAGAATTACGATGACTACCTGCATTACAGCTCCAAGGCCACCCAGCAGGTAAAATATCAAGGCCGGATCTGATCCCAGAATCGACAGGAAGAAGGTGAATACAATGGCCGATACGAGTCCATAAACAACCGGATTTCTGATTTTTTCTAGGAAGAGGGAATGATTGTGATCCATATGATGAAGGATCAGCCCCAGTATGACCAGGGCAAAAAAACCATTATATTGAAAGTGAAGATAAAAATAAATGGCATAATCGTACCATTCGGTATATTTGTAACCTAATATCACGAGCGGACCCAGTGCGAGGGGTCCGATGCCCGAAATAATCATAAACACAAATCCCCACCGGACAAACTGAAATCCCAGTGAACTCTGTCGCTTAAGAAAAGGGAAAAAAAGGGAATAAATGTAAATAGCCAGTATCATATGGACCGCAGAAAAGAATATCGAAACGGGGCCATATCCCTGAATGGGAAAGGATATCAGCATTCCCATGTTGGTAGCCAGGATCGACCACGCCAGCATTCTAAATTTACGATCAGGGAAAAAGTCGGTTTTTTCATAATAAACGTGTATCAAGGCAATCAGTCCCATAAATACCCAACCCAGAAAAGTGATGTGGGAATGTGCATGGAGCCAGTTATTGTAATTAAAATTGGGTATCGGGTATAAAAAATGCCATCGGATCAGAACCCCGATAAAAGCAGCAACCAGAAGGTTTACCATGGCCAAAAAAAAATATAATTTCGAAATGCTAGTTCTGCGTACCAATTTTTCTTGAAGAAAGATATTTATTCCGGATAACGATCAGCAAATTAATAAAAAATCCGATGAGGACCATGCCGTTAAAAAGGCCGGAGATCTGTCGAGGTTGATTTAAAAAAAACAGATCCGAAAGGATCCGGAATAAAAGGGATAAATTCAACAGGACCATCCACGTGTAAAACGATTTATGGAAAGGTGTGAAAGAAAATCCCATAACCCCCGGGAAAATGATGGGGGCATGCGCAAAGATCATCAGGAACACAAATCCCAGAAAAAAAGAGTGCAGGAGTGCATCATAAAAGTAGACAATATTCAGATTGACTGTCATGAGAAAACCCGTGATGAATAACCAAAGATAGCCTGTGAACAATACGACGCCTATGTATTGATGAATCCCATGACTTCGCATGGATTTATTTACAATATCATATTTCAGAAGCCATATAGAAATCAACATCATACCTATTCCTGTCAAGAGAGGTCCGATCCAGTAGTATTGTGTAAATAAGCCCGTAATGAATACTATGATAAAAAAACCTAAAAGCGGATTCTTCAATTTTCTCGCGGGAAGGAACTTGGCGAGATCAATACGTTCTCCCAGTATGGTAAGTAAAAGAAATCCCATCCAGTAGGGGACTGCTACCGGATACCGGTATCCAATAAGTAACAGTACCAGCCCGAATAAAAGCAGTGCCGCCCCGGTCATCATGATAATAATATATTTTTCCTTATATTTCCGATAGATCATCCCATATACCCCGATAAGTCCCGTAGTGCCGATAATTAAAAATATCAGGGCGGGTTCAACCGCCTTTACAATAAGGGCAGGCAAGCTCAATACATTGATCAGAGGTAAACTGTAAAGCCACCTTTTTTTTAATCCCACGATCCTTTCAATCAGAATTAGGGTTCCCAGGAAACTGCCCACCATGATCAGGCCATGCTGTCCCATGACTTCGGTCATGGGAAAATTCCAACCCATTCGCAACCATCCCGTATAGATCCCGGTAAGCAGTGAAATCAATACGAAGGGAAGGACAATCAAAACGGTTTTATTTTTCACCGGGGATCAGTTTTTATCATTACCAGTAGCATTTTGAATTTCTTTTTCGCGAATACCGCATGAGGTACATTGGCGGGCAGGATGATCATGTCGTCTTTTTTCAGGTTAAAATTATCCCGGGCAATCGATATTTCAGCTTCCCCTTCAATAACATGTAAGAATGCATCGAAAGGAGCGGTATGTTCACTGAGACCTTCTCCCTCGTCAAATGAAAACAGGGTTACATTTCCGGTATCTTTCTTGATCAATTGTTTACTGGCGATACCTCCGGAAACGAAATCGATGCTGCTTAATAGTGCATATTTAGTTCCTTTTTTAAATTCCATCGTGAATAGATTAAAAATTAGAAATCTTTATTTCTTGATTTATTAATAATCCAAAGGACCGGCACCACCGACCAGGTCACCAGGGCCCCATAGGATAGGATCATCCCCATTGAAGTACCAAAGAATTTCCGGAATACAGCTCCGGTATAACCCATCAAGGCAGAAATATCCAGTTTCAGCATCACCAATGTCCTGGAAAGATCGATGGGATTCAAGGTGGATAATACAATAGCCAATTTTTCTACCGGATATTCCTCAAAAAGGATCAGTGATATGAAAAAAATACCATCATATACAAATGCCATGAACAACCAGAAAAGTATGGAAATACCGAATCCTTTTAACCTGTTTTCATTATATACAGCAATGAGAAATGCAAAAGCTGAGAAAATAAAAGTCAGGAAGATCCCAACCACTACCAATGAAAGAAAATTAGAAATTTCACCAGAATACCAGAGTCCATAGGATAAAAAGGGAATTCCGATACCAAAAAGAAATGCAAGACTCAGGGAAATGGAAAAGCCCAGGTACATGCCCAGAAAGATAGCTCTTCTTCGAATGGGCTGTGCCAGTAGCAGTTCGATGAATTCCCTTGAATTGTAATAATTTATCACACCGAACAAAGTCCCTATCAGAGGCGTCAGGATCAGAATTAGATTCATCAGGCTTGCGATCGCCTTGGATATGTCAGAACCCAGGTATAATATAACATATCCGGCGATCAGAAAAAAAAGGGTATAGATGATCAGCCACCTGCTCCTGATCAGGTCAAACAAACTATATTTCAATATTTTCAGCATGATGTTTATTTGATAAAATACGGGCTATCGCCTTTTCGAGGTTTAATTCCTCATGATCTGATATGATTTCCTGGCAGGTACCCTGAAAAAAAACCTTGCCATCAAGCAGGAAAATAAGCTTATCCGAAATTTCTTCAACCAATGGGATTATATGGGTTGTGAACAGAATGGTCCTTTGTTGATCTTTCAGTTTGATGATCAGATCCTTAAACCGGATTAATGCCACCGGATCAAGTCCCGATGTAGGCTCATCGAGGATATAGAGCGGTGAATCGAACATGAAGGTAAGTAACAGGTTTACCTTTTGCCGGGTGCCTCCTGAAAGGAACCGCAGTTTTTTAGGAAGGCTGTTTTCGAGTTCAAATAACGGGATCAATTGTTCGGAATTCCCCTGAAGGTTTCGAAGGTCCTCAACAAAACGGATCAGTTCCCGGACAGTCAGGTTTTCCGGGAACCGGGCAATCTGTGGAAGATATCCTATTTTCCGGCGGTATTCCCATTTGCCCAGCACGGAATCACGTTCATATCGAATATCCCCGGAGGTGGGTTTAACCAGTCCGAGAATGGATTTGATCAACGTGGTCTTTCCTGAACCATTGGGCCCGAGTATGGCGGTTATCTTACCATCTTCTATCGAAAGATCGACACCTGTAAGTACTTCCAACCGCTGATATCGTTTGAATAAATCTATGATTTCAATCATGATCCAGTCTTTTCATTGAAGGTGATTCATCCATGAGGTCTGCCGGAGTGATCACCGGGGCTACCTTTTCGGCAAAGTTGATCATATCGATCAGAAGGCTTCTCAACAGGATGATGGATTCCGGGACCCGCCCGATCACATAAGAAAACACTTTCACCGGTCGGAAAGGTATATCGCCAATGCCATCCTTATCCAGGTCATATCCCGTATACTGATCCCAGTAATTTCCTGAAAATTGGTTCTTGTTATTTTTAGTATTGGTTGCAAGGTCAAATGAATTCCCAATAAAATTATTCTGTGTAATGTGATTATCGATACAATTTCCAAGGATGTTGATAGCCCAGCCATTGCGGATAAATTGATTTCCACGGATCTGGATTCTGTTCGATCCGTCCGCATACAACCCCATCGAGTTTTCCAGAAAAACATTACCGGACAATTCCCCATCATAGATTTCCTTAAAAAGTAATCCATAGGAGGAGCTGCCCCAGTTTTTAATGAAATAATTGTTTTTCATGATAATATTCCTGGAGAACATCACCGCAACCCCCGTACCGTTTTCACGGAATGTATTTTTCTCATAGATATCGAAATTCGAGAACATAAAATGAAGTCCGTATCGAAGGTTTTTTTCGCTGATATTTCCTCTCAATTCGCTATGATCAACGAATTCAAAATAAATCCCGTCACGATGCCCCACGATATGATTGTTTTCAATCACCATATTTTTACAATCCCACAGATGAATACCGTTTCCGGAATTTATTTCATTGGTAGACTCGGTAATCATTTCATTTTGAGTGATCCTGCATTGCCTGGCCTTCTTCAGGTAGATACCGAAATAGGTGTTTAATAATTTATTATTCCGGATGACACTGTGGGATGCATCGATGATTTTAATTCCTGCGATATCATTTGTATAACTTACCCCTGTGTTTCGAATGATGAATCCTTCGATCTCTACACTGTCGGAGGTAATAGTGATCCCTTCATATTGAAATTCACTATCAATGACAGGCTCCTGAATCCCTTTCAGGAAAACGGGTTTATCGATCTGAATACCTCCCTTATAAATCAAATCGCTGCAGACCAAAATACAGTCGTGTGGTTTGGCCATATCAAGTGCCTGTTGGATTGATGGAATTTGATCTTTTCCTACCCTCAAGGTATCTGCTGCCCTGCTGAGGTTAGCTGGAATAATCAGGAATATCCATATGGTAAATTTATAAAACATTGTCTAAAGCCACCTAATCTCCCTTTTCGAGGTGTTCTTTTAATTCTTCCCATTGAAAAATGGTACCGGATTGTAATCTTTTATATTCCATGGCCAGGTATTTTTCAGAAAACGGATTGATGTATAATCCCATCGGACTGGGCATATTTTCACTTTGCAGGAAATAACAGTGGTCCACGTGGATCAATTCGCCGGGGCGGTCAAATGTATTGGTAAAAAGCATCGAAATATCACTGATCCGGATTCCTTGAGATTCGATAAAATGAATCATGCATTCCGTGGCATCGAATTTATATACCTTGCCCTTTTGCGAGACAATTTCACAACCGAATCGCTGGTCTACAATACCCATTTGACAAAAATGGCATTTATCAAGGCCGTAATCGATGGGGGTTTTTTTCGGGCTACAGGCCATTCCTGAAAATAATACCAGGAGGAGTATGTTCAACAGTTTTATAACGGATTTCATTTTTCTTTTATAATAGCAGTCAATATGGTAACCAAAGATAGAATAGGGAAAAGGATACCGATCATCGGGATGGATTTAACGATAAAATTTACAATGTTTTTTTGTCCGATCAGGGGAGGTTGAAAAGAACTTCCCTCAATTTGCAGGGGAGCATCCTCAGCCAGATCATGTCCGTATTCGTATTCCCGGAGGTAGAAATCATACATGGCCAGGACGAATAAGGAAAGGATTAGGGCCAGGTATAATACACGATAAATCTGTTTTTTTTGCATGGCGATAATTATACCGGAAAGGATCATGGCTCCCAGTACCCATGGGAAATACTTGAATTCCGGGATAGCGGCCGGATCAATTTCCTTCATTCCGATGTTATGGTTGAGTACGTTCATGATCTCCAGAGCCTTTTTGGTACCGTTCTCTATTCCTGAGATCCAGATATGGATCGAGATGTCTTTTGGATATTGAGGAACGGACAGACTGATTTTCCAGACAGGGAAAAAATAAAGCCCAGCCAGCATTACAACACCCAATAGAAAAAGGAACCTCTTTTTATACATAACCGGAGGATTTTTTACGCCGGAAATAATATGCCGTGAAACACAGGATCATTGGAATTAATATGAACAGGGCGCCCCAGTAGGGATATGAAATAGCATTAAAATTCAATAACTTTTTTGAGCCGATCAGTGGGGGCTGGTATACCATTCCGGGTACCTTTATCGGGGCATCGTCTGCCAGATTATGGCCGTAATCGTATTCCCACAAATAAAAATCGTAAATGCCTATTATACCGAGGATTAACAGCAAAGCGATCCAGACAATCCAGAGCCCGGATTTATTGATAAGCCCGAAAATTACACCCAACAGGGACATAGCGACGATTACCAAAGGAAAATATTTAAGTTCCGGAATTGATTCAGGATCGATGGGTTTCATGCCGACATAATGATTCAGGATATTGATATTTTGCAGCGTTCCCCTGGTTTTTCCACCCAGTTTATTTATCCAGATGTACATGGTAACGCCATCCGGATATTGCGGAGCCTCCAGGCTGATCCGCCAGATCGGGGATATAAATACAAGTAATAAGATCAATGATCCCGAAATAAACAGGATTCTCGGCAAGTTGTTCATTTTGTTTTTAAGCGAGCGTATCCGGGACGGATAACCCGGAATACGCTATATTATTATGAAAAACCATACTGGTTCTATTATTCTTCAAATACTTCATCTCCCAGTGCCCAGGTGAGTTTTACATTTGCACTTGACGGGGATACCCGGATATAACCCTGCATTTCCTGATGAAGTGCAGAACAAAAATCAGAGCAGTAAAATGGGAATACACCCACCATTTTTGGTTCCCAGATGAGTGTTTCAGTTTGCCCGGGCATAATCAGTAATTCGGCATTGGTATTTCCCATCACGGCAAATCCGTGCGGAACATCCCAGTCCTGTTCCAGATTGGTGACATGGAAATACACCTTATCACCTGTTCGAATACCTTCTATGTTGTCCGGCGCAAAATGACTCCGGATGGTTGTCATGTAAACGTGCACTTCGGTCCCTTGTCTTTCTACCTTAGTTTCCGACTCCCGCGTGGCTGCGTAGGGATGTTCATTCTCTTCGAGCGGGAAGGCCTGTACCTGATTGTTCTCAATTACGGACGCTGGAATGGCCTGGGCATAATGCGGTTCACCTATGGTCGGGAAGTCCAACAACAGTTGCATTTTATCTCCTGAAATATCATATAGCTGTGCTGAATGAGCCAGTTCCGGACCGGTTGGAAGGTACCTGTCTTTCGTAATCTTATTCAGGGCTACCAGGTATTCCCCATTTTCCCAGGGTTTTGCCGATCCTCCTCCCGGGATCATCAGGTGACCAACCGAATAGTAGGAAGGCTGCCTGTCCAGCACCTCGTACGTACTAAGGCTCCATTTGACCACTTCAGAGGATATGAAAAACGTAGTATATGCATTTCCTCTACCATCGAATTCGGTGTGTAAAGGTCCTAGTCCCGGTTGTTGTACGACTCCGGCAAGTATGGCTTCATAATTGAGTACGGGTATCCCATCAATCACCTGATCGAATTTTTCTTCTTCAATAGCCTGGAGCATTTTCTCAAAGGAATGTACCGTTAAATCGGCCGATAATTTACCGGATCCGACAATGTATTCCCCGGTAGGGCTCACATCGACTCCGTGAGGTGATTTAGGGGTTGGAAGATAATATACCATGCCCGGGCAATCTTCGGGGATCAGTACCTTCACCGACTTTTTTACCTCGGAAGTGGCGGAGTGTGTCCGGTCGGTATAAAAATTATGATAGTATTCGGCAGGCATTTCCCTGAATTTTCCCTCGGCAATATATTCTTCGGCTTTTTTCCAGTTCACCGCGGCGATATAATCCTTATCGTACTGGGAAGCCGTTTTTTCAAGCAAGGTATGATCCTCTTCCACATTGTAACTGGTAAAAAAGGACCAGCCATGGGAAATACCTTTTCCAGAATGGGCGAGGTCATAATCGTACCCCGGAACCAGGATCTGAAAGGCAATGTCCATTTTCCCAGGTTCCTGTCCTCCGCTGATAAAGGTAAAGGTACCTTTGAAATTTTCCTTATAACTGCTGATGGGAACATCCTCCTGGGGGATCGGTACACTGAAACGGGTTCCGGCCACCAGGTATTCGGTGTTCTCTGTCGGATAGGGAGAGGCATGGCAACCTCCTGAATTCGGAATCTGTATGATTTCCGTGGTTTCAAAAGTAGTGAGATCAATTCGGGCTACACGGGGCGTATTGTTCCCGTTTATAAATAGGAATTTTCCATCATGAATACCTTTTGTCTGGGATAATTTCGGATGATGGGCGTCATCCCAAGGGATAAAACCAAAGGTCGTCATAAGCATGGGTTTTGTTTCTTCATTATATCCATATCCCTTTTCAGGATCCTGGCTGAAAACCGGAATCACTCTGAATAATCTTCCGGATGGCAATCCATAGACGCTTACCTGACCGGAATACCCACCGGACATGAAGGCATAATATTTATCCTTTTCTCCGGGAGCTACGTAAACTTTCTCCGCGGCGTAGGAAGTCCCGAGAGCACCGGCGGAACCATTTCCATTTTGATTACACCTAGTATTAAAAAAGAGAATGGGAAAAAAGAGCAGGATCGAAATATTCTTTGAATTCATGATTGTTATAATTAAAATGTTTAACTGGGATCTTGTTTTTGATCGAGTTTTAGGGTTCTGAAATATTCAAGTATGGCCCTTGCCTCTTCCTGATCAAGATTCTGGTCGGCCATAACCGCGTTGTATTGTGCTAGGAGCCCGAGGCAAATCGGATCGGTTTTTACCATTTCCACAGGATTCAGGATCATATTCATAATCCATTCGGGTGTTCTCCTTTCGGTGATCCCTACCAATGCCGGGCCAATTTTTTCTTTATAGGGTAGGTGGCAGGCTGTGCAATTATTATCAAATGCTTCCTGACCTTTCGAAACCAACTGGGGATCAATCGTACCCAGATCCACCTGATCGATCGGGCCTACCCCTTTATTGATCCGCCAATCTTTGACTGCCTGTTCGAAGGAAACCGGTTTATTGTTGGATGCCCGGTTCTCTCTAAGATTGGATGGCTGCTTCTTTCCGGTACACGATAAAATGAAAACAGCCATCATCAAGGTACTGAGTAATAATAATATTCTTACACGAATCATAATTAGTTTGTTTTTCCAGTTGGCTAAGGTATCCAGGAAGAAGGATTCGTGTTTATGATCGAAATCATAAGGGAGTTAATCGGGCACTGGAATTCAGATAAATAACTGGGATGTTTATTTCAAAATGATCTTGTGTTCCCTGATTTCTAGTTTTTTTTCCTTCTGTAATTTTTTTATTGTCCTGATCACGGTCTCAACACGCAACCCGGTCATATCCGCAATCTGTTGCCGCGTGTATGGAACGGTATAGGAACGATTAAGATCTTTTTGATCGCGTTCACGGATGTACCTGAGCAAGGTCAGAATAATATGATCCGGACTGTAGGAGGATATTTCCTTTAATAAGGTCGATTTATATCTTAATCTTTCCGCCAATATCAGGTTGAATTTTTTATGGAGTTCGAAATGATTTTTCAGGATTTCGAAAAAGATGGGAATATTTAACCTGTACAGGACACTTTCGGTCATTGCAATTGCATTGCTGGGATAAGGGAAGGTCCCGAATATAGCCGGCTCACCGAATGATTGACCCTGATAAAATAAACCCTGAATGAATTCCTGTCCGTCGTGACTGAAGGATGACATTTTTATCGTTCCGGATTTTATCTGGTAATAATAATCCGGATTGTCATCTTCAAAAAAGACATAATCATCCTTTTTATAATGGATAACCTGAGCCTGATATTCAATTAATATTTCTTCGGGGATTATCATTCAGGATCCAAGATCTTTGAGAAATCAAAAAAAAATTAAAATACTAATTTTAACGAAAAAATTTACGATTTACCGCCTGCGCCAGGAAATAATTCTCAAAAAGGATGTGTAATAAAAAATCTTTCTCGAGTTCGATAAGTTCCTGATACAATAATTTCAAGCCTGGAATATCATTCTGACCCAGCTGATAATTATTGCAGATTCTACGGATGGCCTGGAGATTATCACCAGCAAGAAAATGATCTTCGATAATCCAGTTTATTTTATCCATGATCTCAACCTGATCTTTTTTTGTGATTTTTTCTTTTTCCGAATAGCCGGTTAAAAGCGGGAAGATTTTATCTTCTTCATCCTTCAAATGATCAAGGATCTCTTCTATGAACTGGTTAAACCTTGATTCAAGGACCTGGAGATGTGGAAAATCGGTTCCGAAGTGAGTGGCAAGCTGCCTGATCAGGTCCTGTAGTTCGGGCAGCTTATCATGCAGATATTGATGATGGTTTTCAACTATATACCGGATAATTAAAGAAACCGACCAGAGGGCCGGACGGATCGTTTTAAATATCCCTGTTTTATAATTTAATATCTTATGAATGATCTCCGGATAGTCATCCCGCCGGTTAAGGGTGAGGTTTTTGATTTTAACATCCAGGGTCGTATAAAAATGAATACCGTATTCTGAAAGGATATAAATCGCCTCAGGATTGATGGAAATGATATCGGAAACGGTCAGATCCTCAGACTGTATTTTTTTAATGCTTATCTTCCATCGTTCAGGTCCCTTTTCCAGATATTTCCAGTAAAAGAGTCCCGTTCTCTGGCTTTGAAAAAGCTTGTGTAATGGAGCAGTATCATGCGAGTTGATTATGATCATTTCTTCATTTTCCCTTAACTGGTCGAATGTAGAAAAAAAATACTCTTTCTTTTGTTTGCCGGGGATTTGCCGGGCATCGATAACAACCGGTTGATTTGTATTTCGATCTTTATTTTTTGACATCACAGGTATTTTATCGAGATTTATGTAATAATTATTTCCAGAATTCCTTTGAATCCGGTTTTTCAATATTTATTATTCCGGTGTATTTTTTGAATTATAATCTTATGTAAGGTAAAGTTCCTATTAGGATATTCCCTATGATTTAAGTCATAAAATATACTTTTATTTTCATCTGGATTAATTTGTAAAAACCTATGTCTTATAATAAATCCTTTATCCTCATCAAGAGGAGGACTTTTATTCTCTTATTTTATATAGTCCTTATTCAATTCGGCTTTCATGTTTATGCACAACAGGGAGAAGAGGAATTAGAAGTTTATGATGAGTGGCGAATAAAAAAGGATAAAGAGGGCATTCAGATTTATACCCGGTGGATTAAAGCTGAAGAAGGACGTAAAGCCCGTCAAATGCATGCGGTCATGCAGGTGAAGGCCTCACTCGATGCCACCGTAATGGCAATCACAGAAGATGAACAGGTAAAGAAATGGCTTAGCCGGGTAAAGGATTATTATCATTTCGATAATCAAGATAACTATCACTGGTATGCTTACACCCAGTTTAAAATTCCATGGCCACTTGATAAC
>Ga0209536_100007625_pt1 | contig 16389 bp, 9 predicted proteins | sample DeeMarSeWOR28_12_FD_187461 | JGI IMG/M metagenome (GOLD analysis project Ga0209536, IMG submission 187461) | Marine sediment microbial communities from White Oak River estuary, North Carolina - WOR-2-8_12 (SPAdes) (version 2) | ecosystem: Environmental > Aquatic > Marine > Intertidal zone >... | reverse complement strand
CGAGGCACCTCGTTCGGTTACAACAACCTGGTTGTCGATTTTCGTTCATTCATCATTATGCGTTCCTTTAAGCAACCCGTGGTGTTTGATGTCACTCACAGTGTTCAAGCCCCCGGGGGACAGGGCGACTGTTCGGGGGGAGATTCACAGTATGTGCCTGGCCTGGCCCGGGCTGCAGCGGCTGTCGGCGTGGACGGATTCTTCTTCGAAGTACACGACAATCCTTCTGTAGCTCTTTCCGACGGGCCGAACGCCCTCGAACTGAAACGTTTTCCACGCCTGGTCGAAGATATTCTCAAAATCCGCCAATCCCTGGGGAGTCGATTGTGAGTGACGATGCGAAAAATCCGTCGCTGGCTGCTGCAATGCGGGTACTGGAATCGGAATCGGCAGCGATCAAGAATTTAGTGGACCGCATTGGAGGTTCATTTTTAAAGGCCGTCGATCTGGCCGAGAAATGCAAGGGAAAGATCGTGGTTACCGGGCTCGGCAAGTCGGGAATCATTTGTAAAAAAATCTCCGCGACGCTGAGCAGCACCGGATCCCCCTCCTTTTTTCTGCATGCGGCCGATGCACTTCACGGGGATTGTGGCCTGCTTGGCCCGGACGATATGGTTCTTGCGGTCTCCAAAAGCGGGGAAACTTTTGAAATTCTGCAGATACTGAATGTTTCCAAACGGCTTGGATTGCCCGTTGTCGCTATAGCAGGAGAACAGGATTCCAGCCTGGCGCGTTACGCGGATGTGTTTCTCGACGTCAGCGTGAAGGAAGAAGCCTGCCCTTTCGACATGGCGCCGACGGCCAGCACCGCTGCAGCCCTTGCTATGGGGGATGCCCTGGCCATCGCATTGATGGAGAGGAAAGGGTTCGGACGCGATGATTTCGCTTCTCTTCACCCTGCAGGGAGCATCGGGAAAAAATTGCTCCAGGTCGGGGAATTGATGCACACTGCAGATGCCATTCCCCGTGTGCCGAAATCAGCCCTGATGACGGATGTCATTTACGAGATGTCCCGGAAGACCCTGGGAATGACCACAGTCGTTGACAATCAGGGCAAACTCTCCGGCGTTATTTCCGACGGCGACCTGCGCCGCCTGCTTCAAAAGGAGAAAGAGCCGTTGCAACTCACAGCCGCCCGTGTCATGAACCGAAATCCAAAAACAATTCCCGAAAATGAGCTGGCGGGCGCCGCTCTGTCAAAAATGGAAGAGCTCAAAATAACCAGCCTTGTTGTCGTCGATTCGGAGCGAAAAGTTATCGGAGTCGTTCACATTCACGACCTGTGGCGTACGGAACTGTTTTAGGCTACTCCGATTTCTCTTGCATGATCCAATAGCGAGCGATACATTTAGCATATCGCGAGCGGGAGTAATTCAGCGGTAGAATGTCAGCTTCCCAAGCTGGACGTCGCGGGTTCGATCCCCGTCTCCCGCTCCATGTTTTCAATAACTTACAAGAAATCCTCACAGTCGAAATCAGCTCTTAATGGAGCCAACCCCAACATATCCTGCCGAAGCTCTGCCGAAACTCACATTAAATAAGGATTTTTGGGGTGATGATAGTTTATGACTGCCAGCTACCCACGCTGGCAGTCATTCGGAGCGGGTTTCGGCCATCGCAATTTGTTACTTATTTCTCCCAAAAGACGCCCTGGCGCAAGGACGCTAAAAATTTTATCCATGTCTTTGTGTCTTTGCGCCCTTGCGTTAATGTTTTGTAGTCATCGCTTTACCAGTGGCATAAAGCCCTCCATAAACCATAACTCATGTCCGCCGCCGGTGTAGCCGCCAAAAACCAGGGTTTTCCCGTCCGGAGACCAGTCGAGGTGATAGATTTCATTTACGTCCTTGAGATTGGGCTCAATTTCTTCAATACTTCCATCTTCCAGAGATACGATATTGATAAAGTTGGAGATGATGGTGTTACTACTTCCGGGCTTATGTGCGTTGAAAGCAATCCTTCTGCCGTCCGGAGACCATGCCATCTCTTTATTGGCGTAAATATGAAGGACTTTTGCAATAACCTGTGGTTCCCCACCGTTTGCCGGGATGATCTTGATGGTTCCATCTACCGAGTCCTCATCTCTGGAGAAATAGGCCAGAAGCTTTCCATCCGGCGACCATAGCACAGGGCCGCCAAAAACCCTGTCCGATTCTGATGTTATTCTCCGGGGCTCTCCGCCAGATGCCGGTATGATATAGATATTGTCTTTCCCCATCCCGGCCCAATTTTCGGATGGCGTATCATTTCTCACAAACGCGATTTCCTTCCCGTCGGGTGACCAGCAGGGATTCCCATCTATAACCGGTTCATCGGTCAGTTGTGTGGGTGTTTCTCCATCAACGGGAAGAGTCCAGATGTGTTTTATGGTAATGGGATCGACCGATTTATATCCCGCGAAGACAAGCGTTTTGCCGTCTGGAGAAATGAGATCCCCAAGTCCGTATCCCGGCAACCGGATTTTAGCTTCAGAATGAAGAGGAATTGTGGTAACTTCACCGCCTTCGGCAGGAACAAAGGCAATAGCAAATGCCACCCAGTCTCCACTTATTTCATCAACTTTGTTGGTGTGAAAAATCCGCTTCCCGTCGGGGGACCAACGCGGTTGCAGGGGATATCCTCCGTGTGTCACAAATGTGGCTGTTCCTCCTTCCACGGGTTGGGTATAAAGAGCAAATTCTGTCGGAATACCAACAAGGATTCCAATCTTGTTGTCCGGTGTCCAACCTGTCAAACGTCCAACTCCATTGGTTCCTTCCGGACAGTCAATGGAGATCTTCTCGCCGGCAGTCTTTCCGTCCGGCCCTAACCGGACGATATGGATTTTGTCGTTTGCGTCGTAATCAACAAAAGCAATCATCTTCCCGTCCGGCGACCAGATCGGACTGGATGCATTTCCGGCATCGGCAACCAAAGTAGGAGACCCTTTCTCAACAGGGATCACCCAGAGCCCGCCTCCATGGCGACCCACGAGTTGTTTGTCCTCCACATATGCGATCATTTTTCCATCAGGAGAGAAGACGGGTTCTCTTGCGGGAACATCAACCAGTCGCTCGGGGGATCCCCCTGTGACGGACTTTTTATATATATGAAGTGTGTCTTCATCCTTCGAAGAAAAGACGATGGTATCCCCATTGGGAGACAGACTCATCCGGTAGTTGACAACGCGTACATCCCGGTCGTTCCTGTGGATCTGCATCGGTTTTCCCCCGCCGGCGGGCACAATGTAAATCTTCTTATAGCCTCCTTCAACCTCTCCGCTGTTGAATGCAATCCATTTTCCGTCGCCGGACCAGATGAAACCGCAAAATTCAACCGTAATCCCATGTGTATCCAGTTGCCTCGGTGTGCCCAGGAAACCGGATCCCAGATTGCTCGATGTTGGTGCGATCCAAAGCCATTCGTTATTTACAAAGGCGATGCTCTTCCCATCAGGAGAAAGTTGAGCGTCAGGCGGGATCCTATTTGGGAGGTTGATCTTGCGAAAGGTGGGCTTCCGAGACGCATTCGCCGCCGTCGCGTCGAGTTCAGCCAATCTTACCCTTGCCTGCGCGACTTGCTCTTTTTGCCCAGGGTATTCATCGATGATACGGCGGTATGCATTGCGGGCTTCCTGGTTGCCCAACCGTTCGTGACACCATCCGAGACGGTAGAGCGCCCTGGCAGCAACTTCGCTGTTTTGCGCAAAGTTATTTAAAATTTCACTATAGACCTCGATAGCCTTATCAAGATCCCCTTGGACATCTTCGAAATAGATGGCTTTCTCTAATAGTTCTTTGGCTGTTTCCTGTTGAACGGATCCTAAAAGCAGGACAGCCCCTCCCACAAAGGATAAAACAACAATAATCAAAGTCTTTTTGAGCTTCATGACTCACCTCCAAAATGTGTCATACCGATACATTAAGCTCTGGAGGGCGGTTCATGTGTTGAGGAGATGTGGATTTTTGGTGGAATATTTTCCATGAATGGATTTCCTGTTTTCAGGGTACCCCTCAATCCACGAACTTGTAGCCGATACTGTGGACGCTCCGAATGAATTCCGGTTGGGAAGAATCATTTTCCACTTTTTTTCGAATGTGCGCAATATGGCTGTCCACGGTTCTGTGGGATACGTTTAGATTATCTGCTCCCCAAATGAGGTCGAGAAATTCGTCCCTGGTGACGACTTTGCCTTTTCTCGAAACTAAGATCTTAAGGATCTTGAGCTCGAGAGGGGACAAATCCAATTGCTTTCCTTCTTTCCGAGATTCATATTTTTGAAAATTCAACTCGATATTCCCAAAACGATAGACGCTCATCCCCTCCTGATATTCTTCGACACGGCGGAATAGCGCCTTGACCCTAGCCAAAAGCTCTTTCAAACTGAAAGGTTTCGTCACATAATCATCGGCACCGAGTTCTAATCCCAAGACCTTATCCACTTCTTCTTCTTTGACGGTCAGCATCATAATGGGAGATATAATACCCTCTTTCCGTATCCTCTTGCAGACCTCAAAGCCGTCTAACAGGGGAATCATCACATCAAGGATCACCAGGTCGGGTTTCAATTCTCTGGCCAACTCCAATCCCTTTATCCCGTTTTCGGCCGTTACTACAGCATATCCTTGGCTAGTCAACGCATCCTCGAGGATGATCCGAATCCCCGCGTCATCTTCAACAACCAGGATAGTCCTTCCCATTGTCACCTATACTCCTTCACGGCAGGGAAATATCAGAGAAACGCGGCTGCCTTCTCCAGGACGGCTCTGAACGATAACATCACCTCCGTGGGCATCCATGATATGCTTGACCAAGGTCAGACCAAGTCCGGTTCCGGTGGGAGATACAGAGGAAGCCTGCATCCCCCGGTAGAATTTATCGAAAATCTTCTTTTTTTCACTTTCAGGGATCCCGATACCTTTATCCCGTACGGCGATCTCAACCAAGTCCTGCTTACGACAGACATCGACATCGATTTTTTTCTCCTGGCCGGAGAATTTGGCTGCATTGTCTAGGATGTTGTGCAGTGCCTGGCTGATCGCTTCTTCATCGGCGTAAACAGGCAGGGTATCGTTCTCTATCTCGATATCGACTTTGATACCGGCCATCCTGTTTTCCTTTTCAAAACTTTCCACTTCCCGACGAATCCACTTGACAATATCGATCGGAGCCGGCTTGTACTCCCTTTTCCTCTCCTCGATTTTCGTGAAGTCTAGGACATTCTTAACGAGTCGTTTAACTCGATCCGTATCGTGACTGAGAATCTTGTAGTATTCCTCAGTTTTGTGGGGATCTTTCACTTCCCCGTCCATGAGTCGTTCGAGGATCGCCCCCATCGATGTCAGCGGGGTTTTGAATTCATGAGAGACGGAAGCGATAAATTCCGATTTTAGGTTGAGGAGATTAATCTCATGGATAATTGTCCGGACGATGAGGCCAGATCCCAGAAAAAGGATAACAAGCAGGGCGAGAATAGTCCAAAAGAAGATGTTTTTATGCAGGAGAAAGGCTGATCCAACACCTCCGTTATAATATATCTCCACCTGCCAGGGAGGAAAATTCTCAGTAAAAAAATCCGTAAAAACAGGCCCGCCTTCATCAACGATCTTATCTCCGAAAAGGATTGTATCGGAAAGGATCGAACGGAAAAGGACTGAAATATTGGGTGGGCGGTTCTTGGTTAGGAAAGCCCCAACGGCTTTTTCCAGATCGCCGGGTTGTATGAGCAAGCCGAGGTTTTCCGGATGATGATCTGGCATCTTACTCTTCAGGGGAACCGATAATACCAAAATCTCGGTGTTGCCAATTTCAAAGGCATTCTCTTGGACCGCTTGATTCCCGGCAGTCGGGTTCTCATACTCTTTATCAACATTTGACAAGATCATCTGGGCCACAGCCTCCGCTATACGCCAAATTTCTAATCTCTTATCGATTGAGTTCTGGATATTGCCGACGGCCGCTACATACCCTTCTGGATTATCAATCGAAGAACCTTCCGCCATTACTTCTTCAATCATGTTTTTCAGCACGGCTGCAAACAGCTTGACTTGATCTCCGTCCAGTGACCATCTATTCTCCTCGAGCATCGTGTAGGTTAACAACGATTCCCGGGAAAAATCCTCAAAATCCTTTTCCGATCGGAGAACATCCAGTAATCCCAGACGGGAGAGGAGGTCTATGGGGCGGCCCGATTCTGTCAGCAAATCGGGAAAATCCGCAAGAAGTGCGCGATAACTCTCCATAGCCTGCTTGAAGTTCATCTGTTTGACACTGCAGCGTGCTATACGGTTCAACATCCAAACTTTGATATTTTTGTCCTCGGTACTATCGAGGATTTTCCTGTAAATAGATATGGAATCAGAATAATTCTTAAGGCGGAATTCGGCCCTTTCGGCTTTTTCAAGTTCGGGCCGCCATTTTCTCCACTCCTGGGGAACGATCAAATTTATCGAACCTGGGGGCTGCGGCTGCCAACTGGGGAGCCAAAGAGGATCCTCCGTGCTCCAGACGACGATTTGTCCATAAAGCGATTCTTCCCGGAACTTTTGTGAGATTAAATCACAAATCGCAGGATAATCACTGTCAAGAAGGACAAAGCTTCCAGAGAGATCCTTCAAGCTTGACGAATGTTTATCAATGAGTGATTGAATTTCTATCTGGACATTTCTTACAAATCCCTTCTGCCGCTCAAGCGTTTGTTGCTGGAGTTTGTATCTTTCATTTTGAATGGCCCTTATCCCAAAATAAGCCAAAATGACTGACGGTAGGAAGATTGCTATGAAGAATATAACGAGGAATTTCTTATGTTGAACGAGGACTAATTTGAGATTCTCCATCATACAACCTCGCCCATTATTGTTCTTTAGATATAGACTACATCAGGAAAGATGAATAAATGTTGAGGAAATATGGAAAATCTCACTCCGCGGAAAATCTTCTAAAACAGAGAACCCCTTTTTTATATATAGCGGCGACCTGGCCAAAGAGCGCGAAACACCCAAACTTCATTTTTTGCCATGATTTCGGATCTTGAACTTAGGCCAAGGGATATTCATCCTGACGGCAAGCGATATCCGATATTTAAAGAGTCCCCCGCCGAGCCTACAGAAGGAACCTCAGGGGAAAGAATCAACATCGTCCTCAACTGGTTTGAAGAACTGATGCAATTGGTGCCCGTACCCTAAAGACTGGAATCCCTATCGTACTGTTGAGGAGCATTGATTCCCAAATCCCGAAACAGCCCTTACTCCAAAGTGACTTTTCTTGCCTGAAGGCATTGTTACACCAGAGAGCAGGAAATGGCGGAGTGACGATATTAGATAACGACAACTAATATCTGGCCTAATTCTATCTCATGAAGGCTGTTTGGCTCCAAAATGGCTCCATTAAGAAAGCGTCGGAGCCAACCGGTGGATACTCAGGAACTTGCATGCATCGAAAATTCGCGCCGTAAACGCTAAGTTGTTGTATTTACAATCTAAGAGCAATTTCCCAAGCTGGACGTCGCGGGTTCGATCCCCGTCTCCCGCTCCAACTTACGCCAAAAAGCCGGCTCAAAGCCGGCTTTTTGGCGTAAGTTGCCCAGCGTAGCCGTAGTTCCTTTTGTCTCCGGGATCCGCTAATTAATTAGCTTTTGAAACGATTACGAAATGATCAACCAGGGGCGACTTGTCCGGCGTAGTCGTAGACGAAGCCGGAAGCCGGGCTCTTACTATGAATAATGTGTAACTCATGCTCCGGAATATTCTGTAATCTATGTGTCGGGAAGCTCATAACTTACATGAAATCCTCACCGCCTAATTCAGTTCTTAATAGAGCCATTCCAAGACATCATACCTAGGCCCTCCGGCTACTCACAGGAAATAGGGATTTTAGAGGTATTGATAATTTATAAGTACCGGCTACCCACGCTGACAGTCGCTCATTAACCTCAATTCCGATATTCATTAATAAGTAAGAGCTGTGCAGTGTTCGCAAAGCACATTTGAAATGTGTCTGAACATACGACTCATAGATTATTTTCACCATACTTTGACAGAATCTCCACAATTCCTCAACCTTTGCCACGGAAAATGGTGTAATTTATAAATAATCCATTGATTTCATAATTGATAAGCGACAAGGCATGCGAAACCTGCGGATTATGCTAGGAAAGCAGAAGAGGCTGGTGGCTCTGTTTATTGCCACTATTTTCCTGCCTTCTGTGATGTTGAGCGTTTTTGGCATTTATGCCATTCGAAATGAAAAGTTCCGTTTGGAGCGTGAAATTGAGAGCGAAAATCGCCGAATTGCGGGATTTCTGAAGACTCAGGTCGCTTCACGGTTCGAAGAATCAATAAGAATTCTGAAGTCCATGGCTGAAGATCCCTCCTTTATACAAAAAGATTATGCGTCCATCAGAAAAACAGTGAAAGAGCGGTTTCAGAACGACCTCTCGATTGAACAAATATTCTTGGAATATGGGATCGACGAATTTTTCTTTCCATTCCTGCAGCCTATTTCAACGAGGCAGACGGGTGCCCATGTTTTATCCCTGGACGATTCCGCACAGAAACTATTGAAACAGGCCCAGGAGAGCGAATTCCAGAGGCGTGATTACACAACAGCTATTGCCCGTTATCAGACTCTGATGTCTTCTGCACTTAACCGGAACTCCCGGGCTGTGATTCTGAATCACATAGCTCGCAATTACAAAAAACAGGGTGAATACAATCAGGCAGCCAAAACCTATTTGCGGATTATTCAGGATTTTCCTGAAAGCAGAACTTCATCGAGTGTACCTATGGTCATTCCAGCAGAGCTGCAGGTTGTTGAATGCTACAGATTTACTAGAGATTTTCGAGAGAGCCTGAATCATGCATTCCAAATATACGGAAAGCTGCTGGATATATCATGGGATTTGACTGAGGACCAATTTATCACCTATGCATCTCTGGCACAGGATGCAATCAAGAACAACCGGCAGGATCTTGGGAGTGAATTTACGGAAGTTGATAAAAATGAGTTTGATCGGCTGACAAGACTTCACAATACTAGAATAGAACAGTTACAGACGCGAAAAGCCATTGTCGAAGAAATTGTGCCGGATCTTGCAGGCATGTTGGGTTCTGCGACCGATCCGACTCGTGTCGTCAATCTGTCGAAAACCGTTGATGGCCGGCTTTTCCTTGTGTCGGCAGTGCCTATTGCCGAGTACTCCAAAGGAATACTGGGTGTCTTGTACAACCATAATCATCTCATTGAATCTGTACTGCCGGAGATCATCAGCGATATTCAGAGAGGGGAAGAAACCGAAATTACCATCACCGATCTTGCCGGTACAAGACTTATTGGAAGCGCAGAATTCCAGGGTGAAGAACCTGTACTAACCGACTATTTTGAGACCAACTTCCCGCCGTGGAAAATCGAGCTCCATACGCGCGGCAAAACGCCTTCCGATATGATTTCTATAACCCGTAACTTTTATTTCTGGACCATACTCACCCTGATAATAGTCTTGGTTTTTGGAGCGGTTATGATCAACAGAGCCATGTCCCATGAGCGGGCTGCGCTCCAGATCAAATCCGATTTCGTCTCGTCCGTATCCCATGAATTCAAAACTCCTTTGACCTCCATCCGGACATTGACCGAACGCATGAAGAACGGCAAGGTCAAAGATCAGGCTAAGATGCAGACGTATTTTTCCATCATCTCACATGATGTGGACAGACTGACTCGCCTGGTATCGAATGTACTGAATTTTTCAAAAATCGAGGAAGGCCGGAAGGAATACGAATATCAGGATACGGATACAGCCTCATGGATTATACAGACTGTAAATGATTATCACGAAACAGAAGTCCAGACAGAGGCTGAAATCCACCTGCATGTTGCCGAAAACATCCCACATCTCAAGATGGATCCTGATGCGCTATCCCAAGCGGTTTATAATTTGTTGGATAATGCCGTTAAATTTTCCGACCGGAATACCAGAATTGATGTCTCACTTGCTTCCGACAAGCAACATGTCATTTTGACAATAGCCGACCAGGGTATTGGCATTTATAGAGAGGATTTGAGGTACGTCTTCGATAAATTTTATCAGGGTAAGAATGCTCTTAAGAAATCGGTTCAGGGCACGGGCCTGGGATTAACACTGGTGAAACACGCGGTGGAAGCCCATGGGGGGAAGATTTCCGTTGAGAGCAGTGTGGAGAAAGGGACAACGTTCATAATCCACATTCCCGTGCATTCAACAACGTGAGGCTGCTATGTCCAAAGCTATTCTCATTGTGGAAGATGAGCCCGGCATTCGTATGAGCATAAAGGATGAATTGGAATCCGAAGGATATGTTGTTTACGAGGCTGAGGATGGGGAGCATGGTTTGGAAATAGTGCATCGGATGTCACCGGATCTCATCATCTTGGACATCATGATGCCCATTCTCAATGGCACCGAAATGTGTAAACGCCTGCGAATGTCCGGAGACACTACACCCATACTCATGTTAACCGTGAAAGACAAGGAAATCGACAAGGTGCTTGGCCTAGAACTGGGCGCCGACGATTACATGACCAAACCATTCAGCCTGAGGGAATTGCTGGCTCGGGTCAAAGCACTATTCCGCAGAACGGAAGAGCCTTACAAGGGAGTGCAGCGGATTCGTATCGGGGATGTGGAGTTGGACTTCAAGAAGTTCGAGGCGCGCAAAAACGATGAAGTGCTCGAGTTCACACCCCTTGAATATCAACTGCTGCAGTGCCTGGTCCGGGAAAGGGGAACCGTCCTGTCCAGAAACGAGATTCTGGATCGCATTTGGGGAGAGGACAATGTGGTTGTTACACCCAGAACCATTGACAGCCATATAGCCAATATCCGAAAAAAAATAGAAAGAGATCCGGCAAATCCACAACTCATCCTGAGTGTTCACGGCATCGGATACAAATTGGCAGAATAACATGAGTTTGTTTGCACAATATTTCCATTGTCTTTTCACAGTTCCTTGACACATCGTCTATTGAAAGGGCGCATATTCTTCATGACCAATTAAAAAGGAGGGCTGTCATGAAGATCATAAAAGGTATACACATTGTCCTGGTTCTGCTTGCCTTCTCGTGTGTTGTTATCCCGGGATTTATGTATTCCCAGGAGACGGCAGGACAGATTTTTGAAAAAGGCCTGTACCTGGAAGAATCCCAGGGGGATCTGAAAGGGGCCATTTCTTTATATGAATCAATTGTAAAAGATGACAAAGCGGAACGGGCTATCGCGGCCAAAGCGCAGCTGCATATCGGGCTTTGCAGCGAAAAGCTCGGTATGCAGAATGCACAAAAGGAATATCAGGCAGTCATCGATGGTTACCCCGAGTTTGAGAATGAAGTCGACATAGCGAAAGATCGCCTTTCTCAACTTGCCAAACTTACCGGAGAATTTAAAGATGTTCCCAATAAACCCACCTTTACAAAAATTCAAGTTCCTGCAGATCTGGGTATTACAGCGCTTTCGCCTGACGGGAATAAAGTTGTTCTCCATTCTAACGGCGGGTTGTGGATAGCCCCGACGCATGGGAAGGTAAATCACGACATTGTGGGTGAGTCTGTTCTGGTGCCCGGTACAGAAGGAGCGTTTTGGCCCCGTGGCTTGTGGCTCGTGAACTGGTCCGGAGATGGCAAATGGATCTGCTCCCTGTGCCAAGAGAACAATACAATGGGAATTTGTATTGTTCCTTCTTCGGGGGGAAAAGTAAAGAGGATCGTCAACAACATCGCCGAGGGGATGGCTGAAGGCTTTCTTCCACCTGGAGAAATTCATGACTTTCGTTTAAGTTTATCCCCGGACGGAAAGACGTTGGTTTTTGGTACCCTAAAAAAAGGAGGAATGCAACTATTTACGATTCCGGTCGAAGGGGGAGATGTAAATCAGCTAACCGAGGCTTGGAGTTCACAACCCGCTTTCTCTCCTGATGGCAAGAAAATAGCTTATGTGAAATACAAATCGGTCAACAGTGGAAACCAGCAGAGTGATGTTTGGGTGATCCCGGCTGCGGGAGGCGATCCTGTCCAGGTAAGTGATTTATCGGGCTGGGCAGTTTGGCCCATATGGTCCCCTGATGGGAAAATGATAGCTTTTCTTCGGAAGCTAACAAGCGATAATAAACCCAGGATATGCATCGTTCCGGTATCAGAGAAGGGTATGCCTAAATCATCTCCCACTCAAATTGAGATTCCGAAGGGTACGATGCATTTCTTATCAAGATGGACATCGGATAACAGAATTGGAATACTGTTGACCAATACAGGTCATTCTGCGATTTATACTGTCTCTGCCAAAGGTGGTCCGGTAACGCAAGTATCGCCTCAAGGCGATCTCAATAGTGCCAATCATCCTCGGTGGGCACCTGACGGGAAGAGGTTATACTTCATACTTTCAGGTAATATTGCCTCCGTTCCATCTGAAGGAGGTAAAATATCTTATGTTCTTAAGGATGCAGATTCTGGGATTAGAGCAGTAATGATGGGAGGGGGAGTTGGCATTTCTCCGGATATAGGCAAGATCGTATTCTCCGGATTCAAAAGGATATTCAGTGATAATAGGACAGTTTACGAAATTGATATTTATACTATTCCTATACAAGGAGGTGAAGCTACAAAGATCACCGCAGGACCTGATGAAGACCGCTTTCCAAGCTTATCCCCTGACGGTAAGTCGGTCGCTTTTATTCGAACAATTGAGCGGAGTCCCAAAGAAGAGAACAAACAGACTAGTCTTGAGGATTTTGAGATAAACATCTGCATTGTTCCCATTGAAGGCGGAAAAGTCAGGCAGCTTACATCCGAATCTCATCAAGTGACATACTCAACCATAGCATGGTCACCTGATGGGAAATGGATTGCTTATTTCAGCAAGGACGGGGCGATCAGGGTGTTTCCTGTGCAAGGCGGAGAATCCAGAGAAGTGGTTAAAGTGGACGATATTCAGGCGCATAGTGAGATGGCCTGGTCTCAAGATAGCAAGAAAATTGCCTATACATCAAAGGGAGCAATCTGGCTGGTTTCACTGGATAATGGAAAACCTGAACGGATTGAAACACGCTTAGCTCCGAATGTGTACCACGTATCCTGGTCGCCGGAAGGTGGGAAAATCGCTTTTTGTGCCAACAAAAATGCAAACACAGAGCTCTTGTTTATGAAGGATTTCCTTCCTTTGGATTAGCTCGCAACAAAATAAAAAATCGGATTCTCTATAGAGCCGAAGGCCTGATTATCAGGCAAGTCTGGGCAGGTCCTAATGTGAATTCCGATGGTGTACCTTCTCGCTCCAAGCTCGGCTGCGAGTACTAGGGTAATAACTCGGACGCGCTCGATCGGAGCGACCTGCTCCAATGATGTCCTGCTCGTTTACGAACAACAACCACGCCTGAACTGTTCCACTCACAGAAGTTTATTGCAGTGGAATTCTTTCCAAAACAAAACTCACATATCCAATATATTCCTTCGTATACAGATCAACACATTCTTCATTCTCGAAAGTTACTGTAAGAATTTTGGTTTTTCTGTCAATATCAATTACGCCGCCAATTATTTCGATTGCAAGCCCAATCTCATCATTCCAAAATTGTACTATGTATCTATGGTCATGACCGACGCGATAACCGTTTATAAACAGTTGGCCCTCAAAAGTGCCGCAGTATCCAGCTTTCTCGCATAATTCACCGCTCAGGGTCATTGAATACGTGGAGAATGGACCTGCATTTGGACAGCAACCTTCAACGATCTGATTGCCTTCTAAATCTCCGGTGAATGATATCCACTCAGCTCTGAGCGGGCGTGGACCCGGCTTATCCAGCTTGCCTTTTGCATTTGCAACTGTGCAAAACAGAGTGGAAATGCAGAGAACACCTAATAAACCAAGAGCTTTTTCTTTCATGATTTTCCTCCCGCCAGTTTTTCCTTAATCTAAAGCTTCTGAAAACCAATTGTGTTAAGGAGGCGTGGAGGTTTCATGAAGATTTGGCACAGCGACATACGGAGGATTAAATATTTCGCTATTTAAATATTTTTTTATATCAGAGAGCAGCAAATGGGGGCCTAGAACTGTAAATAATGGCAGACAATTTCTATCTTATAAAGACTGTGTGGCTCCAAAATGGCTCCATTTAGAAAAGGGCCTGAGCCAACCGGTGGAAACTCAGGAACTTGCATACATCGAATATTCGCGCCGTAAACGCTAAGTTATTGTATTTACAATCTAAGAGCAATTTACCGAGCTGGACGTCGCGGGTTCGATCCCCGTCTCCCGCTCCAGTTTCCAATGGGTCCATTCCGGAGTTCTGGAAACTGCCCGGCGAACCCCCAATACCTTATCAATAATCTGGATCCGCTGCTTAAATCGTATATCAACAAATACCTCAAAGAGGAGATCATTGATGAGTCGCTGACGCGCAACATTCCAACCCTTTCGCGTTTCCTCCAGATCGCTGTGCTTACACATTTTAAATCGAGTACCTAGCCACAATACCCGCAAACGCCGGTGCGCGGGGAATTGACGAGCGGGAGATAACCTTCTTCTTCCTCATCGTCGATACAGTCGTTGCAGAACACGGAGTCCACATCGAGGCCCCAGCCTGTGGCCTGAATCAGTGTGGCTGGCTTCCCGCACCCGGAGCATTTCCACGCGGGCGGTTCGTTCCGTGCCAGCAAGGTGACATCCGGCTTCTTGACATGGCGTTCTCTGAGGTCTACCACACAAAGCTTTAGTTCTGTGGTCGAGCCGTAGTCGTATTCGTGCTGGAATTTCTTTCCCGGACACAAAACGTTGTACAGCTTCTGATTCATGGTCTTCTCACGAAGGCCGAAAATTGCATCGTCGGCCGGGTGCACGGAATAGCGCTGGCCATCGATCGTGAAACAGCTCAGATGCCCGCAGCACTCCAGCCAGATGTCCCGCAGGAATGCGTCAAGATGCCGCAATGTCAAAGCGCTTGGAATCTCCACATGCAGCCAGTACATTGGCGTGTGGTTCCCTTCGATCACGAGATGGAAGAACTTGAAGGCTTTTCCGTCTCCGTGAGCTTGCATGGCGATGCATTTCTTGAGATGGTGTGTCATCTGTGACTTGTTGAACACCTTATTGCACAGAATACAGCGTCCTGTATATCGGAACTTCTCGGCAATCATGACAAATCCTCCGCTAAAGTTTGGCGTTGTCCAGACAATCAATGATTTTCAGATACGTAAAGATCATGTCCGGATTACTTCTCGCTCCCCATATCGCCTTGCCCGTAAACCATAATCACTATGTATTTCGTGCTGAACCCAGCAAGTTCCATGATGACTTCCTATGGGACTGTCCTGTGCTTCAGGCTTAATGATCTCCTATACATGTCTGCGGTTGTTTTTCTAAAAAATAATATCCCTTCATCCAAGAGTGTATTGTCTCCACAGTTCTAAACGGTCGATATTTTTTTCGAAGCCGAATTTTATGAGATCGTCTTTATAGGAGCTGTTTAATGCCGGTTCGTTGTTAATGATCTCTAAAATGATCCTTTTTCTCGGATTGAAGTCACGTTCCAGGAGAGTTTTGAAGATAGTCAGCACTTCCGGCATTCGTACATGGCCGGGATCGATGCGAAAGTCGAGAGACTTGCCGTTTTTTTGTACGATCAAGGCGATGTTTCCACCATGGGATACTACGAAGTTTGAAGGCAAGCGCGTTGGCAGATCCTGCCTGAGACCTTCGATACCTGTACCGCAGAGTGAAGCCGGATCACAGGCATTGAACCAGAAGATTCTGTCCCTTTCCAAGCCCTGATTGAGCAAGTCAAAGGCTTCGTGACTCATGAACTGTAACCCCGTGATGCCATCGAAAAAGGGGCCTGCCAAGACCTCACCGGAGAACTCCATGAGGCGCAGTGTGCGAAAAACGCTGCGCCACTGAAGCTGTGGGATTTCTCGCTGTAAGAGTTCACGAAACAGTATGCCGTATCGACTGAGGAGTTGACGCACGCGATCCTTGTTGACTTCCTCTGCTTGGATCGGGTCCTCAATGAATTCAGGAGGCGTAATTGCCTGCCAGTTGCCTGCCAAAGGAAGGTCCTTTTTCCAACGGCTGAAGGTGCTTCGGCCAAATTTTCGCGACCGTCCGGGACGTGGCTTTGATGGAGGCGCGGGCGTTCGTGCACGAAATTTTGAGAGAATTCCCATGCGCAAGGCGGCAAAGGCATCGACGCTGACCTGACCCTGCCAGAATGCCTGCCAGAGACCTTCGATCAGTTCCGAACCCGGCAGAGAGGTTTTCTCGACCAGATCCGAAAAGGAAATACGACCGGTCCTGTCCAGGGGCAAGTTCTCCGCCAATGCCACTGGATTGCCTGTCGCCTGGAACAGGTCAAGGTCTTCAGGGAAGAGAATGCTCAATTTTTTATCCGGATG
>Ga0209536_100007624_pt1 | contig 16389 bp, 13 predicted proteins | sample DeeMarSeWOR28_12_FD_187461 | JGI IMG/M metagenome (GOLD analysis project Ga0209536, IMG submission 187461) | Marine sediment microbial communities from White Oak River estuary, North Carolina - WOR-2-8_12 (SPAdes) (version 2) | ecosystem: Environmental > Aquatic > Marine > Intertidal zone >... | reverse complement strand
TTGCAGGATCTGCTCGCGGACGGTCTGAAGCTTGGTATAGGTGACTCCAAAGCCTGTGCCATCGGCAGAAAAACCAAACAGATTTTTGCCAAGAACAATATCGCCTGGGAGGATGCCCAAAAAAACGTTGCCTTTCAGTCGCTGACTGTAAACGAATTGGGTATGCAGATTCAGGCTGGTTCGCTCGATGCTGTCATTGTCTGGGATGCAATCGCTCGATACTACAGCGAGCACGGAAAAGAGGTTCCGATTCCAGTCAAACAAAATGTCATCTCAACGGTTAATGTCGGGATTCTCACCTTTACGAAGGATTGCTCTCTGGCTGAGGAATTTGTGAAATTCGCCGCTTCCCAACGCGGACAAAGTATTTTCAAGCGGAACAATTACCGCACTGATCCTCCATAATTAGCAGCGAATTGGCCGAAGATGTGCTGGCAGGCATTTCACTTGTGATTAGCTCAATATTCCCTATAATGCGAGCGTCATATAATGTTGTGATTAGAAGGACTTTATTTGGAGTACTGACATGATAGCTCAATTATCCGGTTGCTTGTGGTTGTTCATAGTATTGGGCGTTTGCGCCGGTTTGGTCAGCGGAACTCTGGGATTGGGCGGTGGGATTGTATTTGTTCCCTCGCTCGTACTTCTTTGGGGTTTCGAGCAGAAGTCAGCACAGGGAACAGCCCTGGCAGTCATGGTTCCAATGACGTTTCTTGGGGCTCTGAGGTACTGGAAGAATCCCCAGGTTGATATGAGCCTGACGATTATTCTGCTGATTGTATTAGGTGCTCTGGTTGGCGTTCTGGCCGGAACTGAACTGGCTTCTCGGCTGCCAAATCAGGTTTTGCGGAAGATATTCGCCATATTTCTGGTAGTAGCTGCAGTGAGAATGTTTATTACTTCACCAAGACCGAAACAGCCGGAGCCCGGCACGAATTTGATGAATCAAAGTAGTGTGAATGTACTTGACATTGGAGATGTAAAGAATGACGCAGAACAATAGAAACGGAGTAATCCGTGTTTTTAGTGCAAGAGCTTGTGCGGCACCTTTGGAAAAAGCTGCCAAATTGTTCGAAGAGCAGACTGGTATTCATGTTGAAATTGACGTATGCAGCCGGCATTGTGCTGCCCCGGTTGCGGAAGAAGCTACCGGCGAAACGCGTGGCGACGATTTTCTGCTGGAAATTGCGGATGCCGGCATCCATGACCTCGCGATCGGAGGAGCAGAATATTTACTCGACGATGGAGAGATAAGAGGAATTGTGCAAAGGCATGAAAGGCGCTTTATCGCCAGCAGAGTTTCGACGATTATCGTGCCGGCCGGCAATCCTAAGAATATAAAGAGTGTAAAAGATATGACCGCTCCCGGCGTGCGAGTGGGAGTATCAGTCATAGATTGCCTCAAAGGCCTGTGGGAGGATATCACCGCTCGACTAGGCGTTCTGGATGAAATCCGAAAGAACATCTCTTATTATGCCAACGGCTGCATTGCGATTGTCGAAGCTGTCGCTGATAATCAGGTTGATGCCGCGTTCGGCTGGACTGCTTTTAAGCATTTGGAGCCGGACAGGATAGAAGTAGTCGAAATGCCCAAGGAGCAACAAGTGCTTCGAGGAACAGGCGTGGGAATGTTGTCATTTGCAAAAGATACCGATGCCGCGAGAAAGTTTATGGATTTTCTCACAACTTCGGAAGCGCGGGCGTTCTATAAAGAGTTTGGATGGGTCATTTCTTAGCATTGATGGGTATGGAATGAGAACCGACGCAAACATTCCCGTCCGAGGCTGGCGCGACCGCGTTTTCTCTGCTGCGGTGTTTTTCTTTGTGTCAGTTTTTATCGTCTTTGTTTTGGGGCTGATTCTTACTGATGTCTTTTATGTTGACAAAAAAGCAATTGTAACGGTTCTGACCTCAAGGTTCATCCTTCATGCTCTATGGATGAGCATCTGGACCAGCTTTATGACCACGTTTATCGCCTTGCTCTTCGCGGTTCCCATGGGATACGCCCTGAGCCGATTTCGCTTTCCCGGCCGTATTCTTGCCGAGGCCGTCGTGGATTTACCCATTGTTTTTCCTCCCCTGGTGGCTGGTTTGACTTTATTAGTGTTCTTTTCGCAGACAGCGGTCGGCAAATGGATTCAGGACGGCCTGGGTCTGGAATTTGTTTTCCAGCCGAAGGGTATCGTGCTGTGTCAGTTTGTCGCTGCGGCAAGCTTTGCTATCCGTTCGGCAAAAACAGCATTCGACGATGTTGACCGGCGCTACGAAAACGTTGCCCTGACACTGGGTTGCACACAATGGGGCAGTTTCCGCCGGATTTCGCTACCGCTGGCGCGCAACGGCATCATCGCCGGCGGTATCTTAACATGGGCCCGCGCGTTCGGACTTTTCGGGCCTTTGATGATATTTGTAGGTTCGTTTCGCGGACGAACCGAAGTGTTGAGCACCACAATCTTTCTCGAACAATCGATCGGCAATCTTGAAGTCGCCCTGGCGATTGCTTTGCTGCTCATACTCGTAGCTCTTATCGCTGTAACGGCCATTCGCCTTGTTGGTGGTTCTGCTCTGGTGAAATTATGATTCGTGCCGAAGAAATTTATTTTAGTATCGGAACGTTCGAGCTGCGACGTCTGAGCATTGACATTGCAGAGGGAGAATACTTCATCCTGCTTGGCCCACCCGGCTCGGGCAAGACTATTTTTCTGGAGTGCCTTTGCGGCCTGAAAAAAATCCGGTCGGGAAGAATCATCATCGACGGATGTGATGTCACCGCCCTTGAACCTCGCAGGCGCGGCATTGGTTACGTGCCTCAGGATTACGCTCTTTTTCCGCATCTTTCCGTCGAGCGGAACATCACCTTCGGTCTGCGAGTCCATGGTTACGCGGAAATGAATATCATTGAAACCGCAGACCTGCTGGGTATCCGGCATTTGCTGTCACGAAGTGTCGATGGTCTCAGCGGCGGCGAAAAACAACGCGTCGCCCTGGCGCGGGCCTTGGTTCTTAAACCGAAGATTCTTCTCCTGGATGAGCCGGTCTGCGCTCTTGACGAGGTTACCCGGCAACAGGTTTGTGCCCAACTGTCGGATATTCAGCGCCGGCTCGGCCTGACGACAGTTCACGTGAGCCATAATCTCGAAGAAGCATTTTCCGTGGCGGATCGTGCCGCCATATTGCACGATGGTCTACTGCAGCAGGTCGGCACTCTGGATGAACTGCTGCGCAGGCCAAACAGTGAGTTCGTCGCCCGCTTTATGCGGTGTGAGAATCTTTTCTGCTCGGAAGTTATCGGCCGGGGCGCACGCGATTCGGATTCACGGGTAAAACTTGGTGGTATTGAGCTTCAAATATCAGGCCGCCACAGCGGTAAATTAATGCTGATGATTCGTCCGGAAGACCTGCTTGTCCGGCCCGCCTCCCGCCATAACGGCAAGGGTGAAAACATAATTCGTGCTACGCTCGTACGCTGGCGCGATTGCGGCGGTTACGTCAGAGTCGAGCTTGACGAGCCCATCAGACTTGTAGCGCACATGACACATGCAGAGTTCGCAGACCTGCATGAGAAGCATCATACTGACGTCGTGGCAGAATTAGACTTAAATAATATCCACGTGTTGCCGCAATAGTGGTTAAAATTTAGTCCGGCAAAAAATAAATTCTGCGACTTTTGGTATCAAAACACAGAGGTTAACCACGCTTTTAAATTCAGGCCTGAATCCGTCACATCCAATAATAACAGATCGAATTGATTAAAAAGCAGTGTCAAAAAATAAATTGCATATTATTGAGTGAGGTTTACGGAATAGTCCATAAAGTTTTTCGGACCATACTAATCAATCCCCTCAAGTTCGTGACTTAAGGGTGACATTATCATAAAATTCTCTTGACATTCTGTAACAAATATGATATATTACAATCTATAAAGCGTACCTGGGGCGGTTGATGTGGAGGGTAATGCGAATTTTCGAATTATCTTTCCTGAGCACGTAAATCAAACTGTTTGGCCAGTAGGTTCGATTGTTGGATTTACTAATAACCATACAGTTTTTGTGAGCTTAGAAGCGTTCAGCGTGGTTTTTTGATACTGTTTGTGTTGTTGTTTTTGCATCGACAACAAGAGTATTGATTTAACGGCCGGTCGAGTAAAAATGATAATTGCGGACAAAGAGAGGTGGTTGACAATGAACAAAAAGAGGTTTATGCCGGTTTTTCAAGTAGTTTTGCTTTCAGTTATTTCCCTGTCATTTGCAGGTTGTTCAGGAACCTTTGAGCAGCGGGCACAAACAGTGAAGGTTTCTCCTGTTTCCGATGAGTACAAATTGGTCGAAAGACTGGAAGGCAAGACCTACATTCTATTGGCTCAAACGAGCACAGGACAAGAACAACATAGAACAGAGGTCTCTGATTCTTTGGCAAGAGCTCTTAAGAAAGGTTATGTGAAGGATTACGAAACTTCAAAGAGCGAACTGACTTTTTCATTCCTTGGTTTAAATAACGGGCATGATTCAGAACTCCAAAACATACCCAATCAAAGGCTTGAGGTTTTATCATTTACTGACCTCGCAAACAAATTAAATGAAAAGGGTGTATCCGAGCAACATGCGGAGATGAGAAAATTCTACGAGGAAAACGGCATGTTCAGAAAGTCAGACCTTGAATTTATGGCTAAGGAAATCGGGGCTGATTATATTGTTCTGCCTTGCTTGTTAGACGTCCGGCGGTGGAGTACGGGCAGGCTTTCGGTAGCGAGCGTTAAACTTCTCAATACTCACATAGTCAGCGGAATGCTTGGTATGGAAATTTGGGATACAAGGAAAGGAAATAAAGTTTTCAGTGCAAGCTCTGATGTGACTTTGGCGAAAGAGAGAATAAAGGAAGAGCCAATCGCTATGGAAGAAGCTTTTGAGAGTGCATGGTTAGGCATAATGAAAGAACTGCCGGGATATCCTACTTTGGCAGAAGAACAAAAACCGGGTGAACAAGCTGATCCTGGGGTAATCACAACAAGCTATGTCAAAAAAGGTGAAGTTAGTGAACATGAAGTTAAAAGACCTAATGAGATCTAAGGTATTTGAGTTAATTCTTGTCTCCGGCGTGGTCTTGTTGTGCTGCTGTGCTCATTATCAATGTGATCCGGAATATGTCGGCCCCAGTCAGAGAAGTGCCGAATTGCTGGAATACTATAGCTATCCCAAACAAAAAATCGAGGCCGAAGTTGAAAAGATTAGCGAGAGGAAGCGCTATGTGATCGAGAGAATAGTGTTTCCTTCGGCTCTTAATGTCTTTGACAACGAGAGTATAAAGGTTGACTTTTACGTACAGAAAAAGGCAGGCAAATTTGCGACGATACTTGTTTTGCCTGTTGCCAATGGAGTCGATTTCTGTGCCAAAGGTTTTGCCGGACACTTTGCTTCGAACGGATTGAATTGCGCGATTGTTCATAATCGCAATGTGGAAATAGAAGACATTCAGAATGCAGAGTATGTCGAAGATTACCTGCGGCAAACAGTTCTGGACAGCAGGCAAATATTAGATTACCTGGTCGAAAGAGAAGAAGTCGATAGTAATAAATTTGGTTGTCTGGGCATGAGTCTCGGTGGGATACGAGCAAGTATTGTTTCAGGCGTAGATGAAAGAATCAAATGCTGTGTTGTAGGTCTCGCCGGTGGCAGCATGGCGGACATAGCATTTCTTTCCGAATTAAAAGAAGTTAAAAGATATATAAGAGGACTGGTCGAAAAGGGCATCAGCCTGGAGACTATCCATGCTGAAGTCTCGGACAAGATTGTAACTGATCCTCTCAAGCTGGCGGAGTACGCAGACGCCAGAGAAACTTTGATGTATGTAGCAATGTTTGACAGAGTGATTCACAGGAAATGCGGCAACAAGCTTTGGGAAGCTTCAGGAAAACCGGAAGCAGTTTATTTTTTCTCGGGTCATTTTACTTCGCTGTTGTTTTTACCCTACGCAGAGCATGATTCTCTGAATTTCTTTAAAAAGAAATTTGATATTTGATAAATTTCCTTCGGAAGACCGAAGGGGGATAAATGCGAATCTTGAGTTTATTTTTTGTTTTGTTTTTTGCCGGCTGCAGAGCGGGAACCGTAGGAGGTATTAGTTTGTCTGTTGGTTCCTTCGAACGTGGTTTGTGGTTCGACCATGATAAAAAATGGTATCAGGACAGTGGGCTCGGTATGAAGTTCGATATTGTTGCCGGGCACATGATTCGTCCGGTGCCGAAGTTCTGGAAGCCGGATCAAAATCCATGGAAGGGGGACGAGCCATGGTTCGTTATCAGATGCCCCATGATAGGCCCGTTCATATCGCTGGCTTGTGGCGAGACTGGAATGTACCTAGGCTTTAAAACTTTCGAGGTCAATGATGCTCACCGCTCTTTAGAAAGATACGGCAAGTGGATGCATGAGAATGAATTTCCCCAGTCTGAAGCTCCGAATGTTTTTATACAACCGAGTGCCACGATAAGAAGAACGAGATGGAAATAATAACAGTCGGCACAAACCAATATACGAATCGATTCCGAGTGGTTTATGGTATTGTGTTATTGAGGTATTCTTCCAGATTCGTGTAACCATCCGCATCAGAATCTCCATTTCTATCGGTAGGATCGTCTGAATCTAATCTGTATTGTTTTTCCCAGTCATCGGGCATGCCATCTCGATCGGAGTCCTGTGGTGGTTTGGTGGATTTCAACTCGGGCCAGCCGCCGACCTGCTGTTCGTCATTGATGATTTTTCCCGTGCCGTTTCTTACTTCGCCGACAATTCTTTCGTCAACGGCGTCCCGCTCCGGAAGCACAGCGCCGGCTTCTGTTAGAACTCGCTCGTAGGCGATTATCGCATCATCCGTTTTTACTTCCGGAACCGGTATCGGGCTTGACTGCTTATAGACTTTTTTATTTTCATCTGAAAATTTACTAAAACTCACAAGAAACCACGGATCGTCGGGATAACTGCCATTCATGCAGTTACCACTGAAGAAGGCTCTGGCGGCATGAGTACTTTCCGAGAATGCAAAGCTACCTGTTGAATTGATGCCGGCTTTATAATAATTTCCGATGAAGTTCATCTTCGTGATACTGTTCGTGCCGTTCGAGCCGTCGGCGTTATAGCCCGCGGTCCGGCCCGCCCAGTTGTAAATCACGTTATTTCTGAAATCGAGTACAAATCCTGCCGGGTCTTCACTGCGATCGACGTAATTGCCAGGACGAGGCAGCCGGGCATGATGATGGGCGTAGAGATTATGATGATAGGTGTATCCGTTACCGAAACTTCCCCTGATGAGCGAGCCATAGCCGTGAGGGCCCTTATGATGGATCGAATCGTGCAGGCTTTCGGAAATGATACACCACTGGACAGTGACATTGCCGAGCCGACTTCTTGAGGACGCAGAAAGCGTTTCGTCCACTGACCAGCTCGCCGAGCAATGATCGACGATAATGTCTCGACCTGACGATATCGAAAGAGAATCGCTCTCGGCTTTTGCATTGTCTGCCGGCCGGCAACGAATATGCCGGATAATGACATGATCGGCTGCAATAACCAGGGCGTGGTTTTTCAAACAGATACCGTCGCCGGGAGCAGTCTGGCCGGCTATAGTAATGTATGGTTTGGTAATAACAATTGACGACTTTAAAGCAATATTGCCGGATAAACAAAAGATTACTGTTCTGGATTCTTCAGTTTCCACCGCCGCGCGCAAACTGCCGGGTCCGCTGTCATTGAGGTTTGTTACGAAAAGTATCTTGCCACCCCGTCCACCGATTGATTGAGCGCCAAATCCCTCGGCTCCAGGAAATGCAGGAACAGATACTGCGGTTTTGGGAATCAACAGAGTTACATGTACGGCAAGAAATATGGCAAAAGGGCGATAAATCATATTTTTTCTCGGTCACTCCGATTTTGGGATCAGCAAAAGATCACGGGTTAAAATCCGTGGCATTGCCGCTTCGGGCTACACCTGTCCGACTTCGTCGGTTAACTTCATCTACGGGTTGACACCCATAGAATTGCGACAGAACATTAAATTAACGAAACACGTTGTTCTGTTTTATGCCGGAATAAAATAACGAATTTATAAGTGAAATGCAAATAACAGAAACAGATAAAATTACAAACCCCGCATCAATTGGGCTTTTGCCGATGCCAAATCGATGCGGGGCCAAACGAAATTTTTAGTTTGTCAGTATTGTTTCGTTCAGGTTACTCGACGCCGTTCGTTTCCGGTGATGGCTGGTTTTCCTCTGTCTCTATAGAGCTGTTACGCTCTACTTTCTCTCTTAGTTGCTCAATAGCAGCGGGCAGCTCACTGCTCATGATCTCGGCACTATTTCGAACGATTTCTATCTGGTTTTGCATTTTTTCCTGGCTTTGTTTGATGGCACTTAAGGAACTATTAAATGCCAACAGGTCACTTCGAATCTTTTCTTGAAACTTTACCTGTTCCTTACTGCTAACATCCATAATAGCAGCCATTTCCCTGATGTTGCTTTGAAGTACTTCCTGCAATTTCAATAGATCATTGCCGATAGTGCTTATTTGGGTCGTTACTTCCTGAAAATTTTGCTGAAGTTCTTCTACCTTGCCTTGCCATTGCTGCTGGTTTTGCTCTATGACAGCTAAGTTGTTCGTAAACTGCTGGCTATTGCTTTGCACGGTCTCGTACAACCTTGCCTGCTCATCTTTGACATTGGTTATATCTGCCCCCATATCCGCAGCGACATTCTGAGTGTTGTCCCGCACTTCTTCGATTTGGGCCTGCAACTCATTCCGGCTCTGATCGAGCAGAGCTATTTTGTTAGTTGTCTGCCGATTACTGTTTTGCATAGCTTTCTGCAACTTGGCCTGTTCATCACTGACGGCAGCAGTATTGGCGGTGACGTTCCGGATATCGTTCTGCACCTCTTCAAGTCCGGCACTCAGTTGTTGCTGATTCTGTTCGATACGTTCACTCAATGCGGCTATTTGTTGGGCATTTGTCTCTACCATTGCCTGTGACTCGAGCTGCTTTTCTTCGAGTTTAGCCATTTCCTCGCCGCATCCGGCCAAGCCAAAGCAGATTACCGTTATGAACAGAACCATCTTGGTTCTTAGAATTGCCCCTTTCACATTAAATCCTTTTTTCATTTCGATTCCTTTCTTTGTTAAACGTTTCTCATCTTACTTTAAAAAGACCTCACAACGTTAAACATATCGGCAACATCAATATGATATCTTTAGTTTTTATAGGACGGATTGAAATATCTGCTGGAAACAACAATTTGGTTGATTAGCCAATTGCTTTACTATTCATTTATCATCTCATCAAGGATCTCAACGGCTTCTCTGACCATTTTAGGGCAGACAGAAGTGAATAAGCCTTTTGCTTTTGCAGCCATGACTCCTTCCGGCTTACATATGTCGCAACCGAGTAGTTCCTGGCAAACAATAGAGCTATTACGGTTTTCGAACCGGCGGGTAAAGTCTCTAACGAGTCCATAAACTCTTTCTTTTGCCTCTTTTTCATGTATATCAGCGCTTCCGTATTTCAAACCGAGAACCATATAAGCACCAGTAACCGCTCCGCAGGTTTGAGCCATTCTCCCCATTCCACCGCCGAATCCCTGGGCAATCTTCAATGCCATTTCTTGAGAAAGCCCAAACTCTTCGGCATAGACCGAAATTACCGCTTGCGAACAGTTGGAACCTTCCTTGAAAATATTTACCGCCTGTTCAGGTTTTGTAATCATAATATCACTCTGGATAATTGTGATTTATATCAGAGTTTTCGTGTTTGGAATTATGTGTGATGAACTCTATAAAATCAAGTGCTATTGAATCAGCATTTATCCATGCTGATTTAGGATTGTAGCTATCTATGGATGTGCGGGGGATCCGGGCCGTTAACGCCGGCCACCCATCATGTCATACATCTCCATATCGTACATGTTTTCGTATCCGCCCATGTCGTCATAAATGCCTTGCCCTGGAAGACCACCCCTACGTCTGCCTGTGCCAAAAGCTTTGAATTCCTCATGCGGCTCTCTCTCCAGTTTGGCGATGTGATTAAACATAGTCTGCATTTCTTTTGACCAGTAGGTAGTGCCGATAGGCATGTGCTTGATATTGATACCGTCGAAACTGTAGAGCAAATCATAATAATGCCTGGAGCGACGAGTGCTATCACCCCACCAGTCATTTATCGACATGGCATCCACCATTACGGCACCTGTACTATAGTCGACGGACTCCGGCACATTGGTTTTCTCTTTGGGCATGATGGCCATAGAGGGGAACCGATCTCCCATATAATCCCCCATATAGTCTCCCCTGCCACCTGTGATGCGGCTGCCTGAGCCGCGGCCACCTATGCCGCGGCCGCGTTGGGTCTTGTCCTCCTCGAGTTCGATTTCCATAACGTCCCCTATTGATTCTCCTTTGCTTACCTTGAAATCTTCGCTGTACCAATGACCCAAAACATACTTGCAGACAGTGACTGTGACGGTCTTGGCAGCTTCCTGTATATCTCGTGGAAAAAAGTAAGACCTTCCGGGGATCTCTACAGGCTCGGTGATGTCGGAAAAATCACTCCATAATATGACATTATTTTTTTGTGCTATGTCCTGCTCGCTTAGCTGGTTCGTCCCGGCCACTGGGTTAAAAACACCTAACCTGATTCTGTATCTGTAAGTGTTCTTCGGCTCAAGAGTGTCATCATGGGCCCAGAACAATATAGGTTCCTTCAGTTTCGAAAAATCTGTTAACCTGTTGAAAGAAACCTCATCGAATTCATAATAGACGTCATTTGTAGTCGGGCCCCTTCTTAGGGTTCCTCCGCGGCCGTCACCGAGGCCTTCGCTTCCGTAGAGTCCGAGTGCATCCGTCATTGGATCGGTTGTTCCTGTTCGAGTTCTCGATGAACGCCTTCTATCGCCCGAACGTCCCCCATCGCCCATATACCCGGGGGTGGTTTGGCGATCCCTGCTCCTGTCTCTGCTGCGCGTATTAGTACCTCCACTTCCATAGAGATCTCCCGTGGCGCCAGGCGAAAAACCTGAACCGCTGCGAGTAGTTCGCCCGCCAATACCTGTCCTCGAGTCGGCACGCCTGTTGCGCCTGCTATCATCCTGTTCTCTTTGTTGCTCTCTTTCTGTTTCTCTGGCCTGGCGTTTCTCTTCCATTTCCTCTTTTGTTTGCAGATCCTTAAACTTGCGGTGTAAGACCGGAGGAAACCACTCTTCATTGGCGGATGCCATTTGATATGCCTGGGGCTGCAGCAATTCAATCTGCACCTGTTTATTGTCAAACTGAAGCATCTGCACTTTTAATCCGCCCGGCGGCAAATTCTGAATGTCTTCTGTAATTTGAAACAGTTTTTGATACTGGTCGATCTTTGCTCGAGGCACATCCTGCCAATCGCTCCAGGTGCCGTCGCTGCTCAGCTTTTGTCTTTGTAAGTTTACGGCTGCGAAAACCGGCTTTGCGAGGCATGGATCAGCCCATTGTTCTTCGACGTATTCAACAAAGTTTTCGTTGAAACTATCGAATAATTGCTTGATATCAAACTTCGCTTCCACCGTCACAAGATCGATATCATTTGGCTCATTTCCGGCTTTATCATAGGGATTTTGCATGGTCACTTCGCCGGTTGGTACATAAGCCGCCGCTCTAATATATTCTACTGCCACATCGTTTACTTCACCAATACGAGGAAGATTATAAACACCTGCAACGCCTCCTGCTTCGACTCCATGCTCATAAGGTACTACAGGCCAAAGCGTCGTATCGACGTTATTGATCGACGAGTCCAGCATGGCAAGGAATTCATCTGCTTTCGGCTTATAAGGATCAATTTGATCGGGTGGTGCGTTCAGCTTTTCTCTCAATTCCTGGGCCTTCCCAAGCGCGTAATTATCAATCGCACTGGGGCTGAAGTTTCGGTCGTCGTAGGATACCGTGTTGGGGCTCAGAATCACACGAGTGATCAACAGCCAGGCACAGATAAGCCCCACAATCACCAGTATGATCTTCTCAACGTGTTCTTCGAAAAAACTGCCTATATCACTTAACTTAATCATATCTCGTGTCCTATTTAGCGATTTTGTTGCTAACCGGATTACTATCTATTCTCTTCATCTTTTCCGGCCAGAGTATCCAGGACCGGTTGTGGCATTATCTTATAATAGCCTTCTATATCGAAGACATATTCGCATACCAAATCCAGCGAAACCACAGGATCGTCCCCGTACCGGTAATATCTATGCGTCATATCGTTCGGATTAATTGAACCCATTTTACTTTCCAGGATCGTGATCTGGTTATGTTTGAAAGTCTGGACAGGCTGAAAAGTCTGAACCGGGTCATTTGGGTCCGGATATCCCCGGAATTGATGCTCTTTGACACTGCAGAGTTCTTTCATAAACGGCAAGATCGACTTGGCACTCACTATGACACTGAAGTTAAAGTGTGTGACGTCAATACCTTCTTTGCTTTCTTCTTGGCTACAGTACCTTCCGGTACAAGATTCCGATAAACCATCCGACTCGTCGCGGACATAACGAGGCCTGTCTGCTTCCTCGGTCTTGTTCTGATTCTGTTGAGATCTGCCCCCCCTGCCCCTGATTGCCCTGAATACACCGCCGCCACCTCTTCGCGCCTTGAGACCCATTGTGAATGAAATGCCCATAAATCGCTTGACCGGCGACGTCAGAATATTGTCATAGCCTGAGTTCGTTTTGTCTATTGTCTGGAATATATCCTCGATAATCCAGTATGCCAACTGGTGATAAAAGCAGTCCTCGATAGCATCTTCCTGTTTGATATCGTACTTGTAATCAGCCCAGTAATCATAGCCGGCGATATTAGACGGATTGATATAGACGGAAATAGTCTTTGCCCTGTCCTTGCACATTTCATCAATGATCATCCGATTAATACTGCCCAACATCATCGAGCCTCCGCCTCCGTAGAGACCCATTCCTCCGTAGTTTCTGTCTCTCGACATTGGCATCATATCCGAAAGCCCTCGGCCTCTCATCCTGCTGGTCGATGATGAATTTTCCAGGCCCCTTTGGATTTCGGCATCTGTCGGAGAGTCCCCGGCTTTTACATTCGAAATCATTGTATCGATTCCACCGCGAAAATTCTCCCCGAATTTCTGGAAGATCAAAGCGGAGAAACCGTTCGGATCAGGCGCTGGAAAAATATCGTAGCTGAGCAGCTCTCGCTGCGTGGTTTGCATAGCCAATTTTACTACCTCGTTGGCGTCGGCTGCGTGTAGTTTCTGTCGCTCGGCTTCCATTTCATATTGCTGACTTGAAACAGCGCTCGTTTCCAGGTTTTTAATTTTCCTGAGGCCATTATTGATACTTTTCTGCTCGACGTCTTTTTTGAGCTTGCTGCTCATCAACTGCGTGGGTATGAACAAAAGCACACTCACCAGAGCGATAATCATTGGCACCAGTAGCGACAAATTATTCTTGAAAACACTTAATTTCTGCAGAACATCTTTAAAGTTAGGCATATCCATTTTCAGCTCACATATCTATCAAATATCTATTCTATATCGGGCAAACTCTTCCCGGAAGATCCGGAACTCGTACTTGTAGTCGGTCGCCGTCCTGGTATTATTCCATACTGACCGAGCTGAGGAGTCGCCGACTTTGGCGGCTCCGGTGCATCCCGCCAGACAAACTTGGCATTTAATACAAACCAATGATCATTTACTTTGTAAACTGGCTGGCCGCGGTATAGCGCCTGTTTGCCGTCTTCGTCCAGCACCTTTTCCTTACTAATAGTCTCCTTAGTCAACGGATCGATTAGAATCCACTCGCGTTTCAGAGAAGTCGAACCTGATGTTGGACGTGATCCGGTTTGGGCTGTTTCATCTATTATTTCTTCCCATACACCTATGCCTTCAGGCATCTCACCATCTATAGTGACTTCCTTTATCTCCAGACTGAACTGTTCGTGATCCTCCTTTTTAAATAGTTCGAAGGGATTATCATTGATATCTTCGACCATATCATCAAGATGTTCCAACCGTGTAACAAAACCCCATTTGTCCGGCTCGTTTTCAACGTTGGGAGGATTGACTATTTCACCCACCTCAGTAACTGTCCGGCCGTAGGGGCTATAGCAGAGGGCCTGGACTACGAAACCGGAATGCTTTTCTTCTGCAGTCCCGGCTCCCATGTATCCCGGAAGACCATATTCACCATACATTCCCATTCCTCTGCCCATTCCCATCTCTGCTTCCATCATCATCGCATATTCGTATTCATCCATTCCTCCGTCTTCCGTTCCGGGTTGGCCTCCCCGTGACCTTCTCCAGACATCGGCTCCACCGAACTTCGCCCCCTCCAGGTCGTTTGTGAAGTAAATAGTCATTCCCGTGATGAAAATCTGCTCTCGCTGCTCCCTTGGAATCTTCATAATCGTTTTGATATCGCTGCTGTCAAAAGCCTTATACAGCTCGGCCTGCCTTGGATTATTATGCTCATTAGGCAGGTTTGAGAGGATGGTTCCATATAAAAGCGGAATGACTTCACGATATTTGAAAGGTTCGAGTTCCTTTTCGATCTTCGCTTTGAAATCAGAGCCTTTTTTTGTTTCAGTGTCATACTGATCCTTGGCATCTTCTACATTACTAATGGCCCTTATAACATTTCGCCGGACCGGTTCGTTCTTATCGAAATTCATTTTATCGAGGCCCGTTCGTGCAAAGCATAGAAGTGAAACGGCAAGCAGTATACACGCTGCGGCAATAAAGTACCTGCCCTTGCTCGCCCAGGCCATCGACCGGGCGACATTACGAGGCAGCAGATTGCTCTCTATTCTGGCCAGGCCGAGACCCTGCAGGGCAAGACCGTAAACGATGCCGAAGTCGCTTACATTCTCGTGGAACTTCGCCGGTGAAACTCCCGGTCCCATCCCAAGTCGTTTGAACGAATCCGGTCTCTCAACAGGTATCTGGAGCGTCTGATGTAAATATTTCAGAATACCCCTCAGCTTTGTTCCACCTCCCAGGGCAACAATCCTTACTATTTTCGTATTGGGATTGGAGCTGTTGTAAAAGCCGAGCGAGCGCTGGACTTCGGATGCCAGGTCCGTAAAAACGGGTCTCATCGCCTGGAGTATCTGCCGGGCGTATTTACTTACCGGGGCCGTACGTTTCAGCTTTTCGGCCTTTTCGAAGTCCAGCCTGAATGTGTCTGCTATGGCCTTGGTAAATGCATTGCCTCCTATCAAAATACATCTCTGCCAGACGGCCGATTTTGTACAGACAACCAAATCGGTATTTTCCGCTCCGATGTTGAGAACGACGGTTGCCTGGCTGTCGGAAGTCACCAGGTCGGGACGGTCGTTCAGCAGGTAATTGTAGAGGGCCATAGGCGCCATCTGAACGTAGCTGACCTGGATATCTTCCCTGTTAAAGTGCTCCAGTGTCGAATTGACGACTTCATTTTTGATTGCAAAAATGCCTACCTTGATTTCAGGGCTGTCCGGCTCTGTCATCAACTGCCAGTCCCACTGAACATCATTGATGCCGAACGGAATTTGCTGTACTGCTTCGAATTTCACCATTTCGGGAATGCGCTTCTCCTCGACGGGAGGGAGGTTCACGAACCGTGCAAAACTATTTTGGCTCGGAACCGAAATCGCAATTTCGTCCATGCTCAAGTCATATTTATTGACAAACTTGCGCAAACTTAATGCGATCAGCTCTTCTCTCTCTGCTTCGGTGACGTTACTGCCGCTGAGGATTTTGCCGTGCCGAATATTATCGAAGCCGATTACTTCTACAACTCCACGTTCTGTGCTCAGGTACAATGCCTTTAGCGAACTATTACCTATGTCGATTGCCCAGACTGTACCGGTTTCCGCAGCCATAATGCTCCTCTCGCATAGTTTTCAATTAATCTTGTAAATCCATTCGAACAATTATACATTATATCATATTATGAAAACTTTTAACATAAATTCTCTTGGCTGCAAAGTCAATCAATACGAAAGCCAGCAAATTCGAGAGTTACTCGAAAATTTCGGGCTCCATAAAGTCGAGCCGTCTAAAAAGCCCGACCTGGTCGTTATTAATTCATGCTGTGTAACTCACACAGCTTCGGCCAAGAGCCGGCAATGCATTCGAAAAATCCGAAAGCAAAGTCCAAACGCCGTTATCATTGTCTCCGGATGTTTACCGACCGTACAAATCGGCGAATTGAGTGCTACGGCTGAAGATGTTCATCTGATCAGAAATCGAAGCGATCTTGCTGATACACTAAGCTGCATAATCTACAACAAAGCTGCCACCCTAACTTCCCAAAGAACTCAATCCTGTCCGGACACTACCATTAAAGCAAAAAACAGCTACAAAATCAAGTATAAAAACAAC
>Ga0209536_100007623_pt1 | contig 16390 bp, 16 predicted proteins | sample DeeMarSeWOR28_12_FD_187461 | JGI IMG/M metagenome (GOLD analysis project Ga0209536, IMG submission 187461) | Marine sediment microbial communities from White Oak River estuary, North Carolina - WOR-2-8_12 (SPAdes) (version 2) | ecosystem: Environmental > Aquatic > Marine > Intertidal zone >... | reverse complement strand
TGCTGCGGCTGCGCACATCCTCCATGTCGATCCGGCCGAGCAGGTCGTAGAGCAGACCTTCGCGCAACGCCCCCTCGGCCGGCTGCATCGATTCGATGCCGAGCGCCTCGAACGCGGCGTGAAGCAGCACCGCTCCGCCGGGGAAGACCGAACGTCGCGCCGGGCTCAACCCCTCGAACGGAAGGTCGTCGACCTCGTCGACGAAACGGCGATGTCGAGCGACGTGCAGATCATGTCGTTGAAGCTCCCGGGATTGCGCAGATCCGCCGCGCTGCGGCCGGACTGGCCTCAGGGATACCGGGTGCGAATCTGGTATCGGAAGTTGATGGGCGATCAGGCCGGCGTTGAGGAGGATTGCGACCGACTGGTGACGACGGAGGTAACGGACCTGGACGATCTCCTCCAGGTTGCTGAGAGCATGGGACGGATTCAAGAAGGTCGGGAACTCCTCGCCACCTATCAGTCCAGAATTGCCGCCATCGCGCGACCTAACCAGGACTTGAATGCACGTCCCACCATCGCGTGCCTCGAATGGATGGAGCCTCTTATGGCAGCCGGCAACTGGGTTCCCGAACTTGTCCATCTCGCCGGAGGGCAATCCGTGTTGGGACAACCAGGGGCCCAGGCTCACTGGATTACTTGGGAAACCCTAGCTGCAGCCGATCCGGACATCCTGCTAGTAATGCCTTGTGGATTTTCCCTGGCCCGCATTGAAGAAGAGTTGGCGGTGTTGACTCACCATCCACTTTGGCCAAAATTACGCGCGGTGCAAAATCAGAAGGTGTATCTGACAGACGGGAATCAGTTTTTTAACCGTCCTGGGCCACGGCTCGTTGAATCCCTCGAAATTTTAGCTGAGATCTTTCACCCCACCCATTTTCACTTCGGGCACGAAGGTCACGGATGGCGGGGGTTGGGTCCAAAAGAGCGCTAAAAGGGCCGCCACGCTCCTCACCGAAGCATGGACCTGCCAGATTCGCTTCTGATTTTCCGGCCCAGACTCTGCCGTTGCACTCCAGTTGACCGCCTCTTGAAAATTTTGCTAAATAGGAATTATTCCTAAACAGGAATTATATGACTATGCCGTTTGAAGATATCAAACAGAAGTTCCGGAGTTGCGGACTGAAAACCACCCCACAGCGAACCGCCATTTACGACGCACTCATCCGCAGTACCGCCCATCCGACGGCGGAAGACCTCTTTGCTCTGGTCGCTCCGCAATTTCCTATGATGTCGCTGAACACGGTCTATTACACGCTCGGAGTCTTACGCACCTCGGGATTGATCCAGGAGGTCAACATCGGCCATGAGCGAGCCAGGTTTGATGCCAATCTGTCTCCTCATCACCATCTCATTTGCTTGGGGTGTCAGGCCATTGTCGATGTGATGGATCCCCGTTTAAATCGGCTGACTTCCCCTGTAGGGATTCCAAAAGATTTTGAAATTACGAGTCATCAAGTCGCCTTTCGTGGGATTTGCGGCACCTGTCGCCGCCACCCACAGCATTCAATGAACCACTCATCATCGGGGCAAAACCCCACAACCCGTCAAAGGAGGACTCCATGGGAAAAGGTCTTAAAGGCACGAAAAGCCACGAAAATTTAAAAGCGGCGTTTGCCGGTGAATCGCAAGCCAACCGGCGCTATTTGTATTTCGCCCGGCGCGCCGATATTGAGGGCTATACCGATATCGGCGGATTGTTCCGGGATACCTCGGAAGCTGAAACCGGACATGCATTTGGCCACTTAGACTTCCTGAAAGAAGTCGGTGATCCTGCCACCGGCGTGCCGATCGGTAACACCGAAGCCAATTTAAAAGCGTCGATCGAGGGTGAAACCTATGAATATACCCAGATGTATCCCGGCATGGCCAAAACCGCTCGAGATGAAGGCTTTGATGAACTCGCCGAATGGTTTGAGACGTTGGCCAAAGCCGAACGATCTCATGCGAACCGGTTCACGAAGGGACTGGAATCCCTAAAACAGAGCTGATCGCTCGTCATGATTTCTCATGGCGGTGGTCAATGAAGGCTGCCGCCATGCGTTCGCCTCTTTTAAAACTCTCAACACCCTAGTGACGAACTGTGCCAAAATTTGACCTCATCACTCCCGGCTGGACCCGGTCTCAACTCGAAACCGAGACGCGACGCATCTTTGATGTCTGCGACGGATGTCGAAGATGCTTTAACTTATGCCCTTCGTTCAATACGCTCATTGACCGGATTGATGAGTATGAGAGCGACTCAACAAAATTCGCTCCACAGGATTTCACCCAGATCGAACAGGAATGCTATTACTGCAAACTCTGTTTCAACCACTGCCCCTATACTCCACCACATCAATATGATCTGGATTTTCCCCGACTCATGGTTGCCTGGAAACAACAACGGGCGGCCGAAGGTGGAGCCACCTGGCGTGACAAGCTTCTGATTCAAACCGATTTGATCGGGAAATTAGGGAGCCTGACCGCTCCACTGACCAATTGGGTTCTTCGCGCACCCTGGCTGCGCAGTCTGATTGAGCGTACCGTTGGTGTGCATAAAGATCGGCAGATCCTGCCGTTTCAATCCCGGACCTTTACCCAATGGTGGGATCAGCGGAAGCCGGCTGCCCTATCATCCACCGGCAACGGAAAAGTGGCCTTCTTTCCGGGTTGCCTGGTGACCTATCAGGTGACTGATATTGGAAAAGCCACCGTCCAAATTTTGGAGAAAAACGGCATTGAGGTCGTGGTGCCTCAGGGGCAGCAATGTTGTGGCATGCCACGGTTTGATGTGGGTGATACGGAAGGAATGGCCAGGATTGCCGAATCCCAATATCAGCTCTTTGCGCCCTATATCGAACAGGGATATGACATTGTCATTCCGGCTCCCAGTTGCAGCTTGATGTTCAAACGAGAATATCCCTACCTGAAGTCCACACCGGCGATGAAGCAATTAAGCGAACGAACGTTTGATCTTTGTGAATATCTGATGCGTCTCAAACGGGAGAACAGGCTTTCCCTTGAATTTCCTGCGAATCCCGGACGGGTGGCGTATCAAATTCCGTGTCATTTGCGGGATCAAAATATCGGGTTTAAATCAAAAGAATTGATGGAGTTGACCGGTGCCACCGTTCATCTGATTGAGAAATGTTCGGGTCACGATGGGGCCTGGAGTGCCAAGACCGAGTTTTTTGATCTCTCGATGAAAATCGCCAAGAAGGCGGTGCGCGAGATTCAAGGTGAGAGCTTCGATATCCTCGCCTCCGATTGCCCTCTGTCGGCATTACAACTGGATCAAGCGCTTCAAACAGAACCAGCCCGATCAACCCTTCATCCTATTCAAGTTGTTCGAAACGCCTATGGGTTAACACCATGAAGCCGCTCACCCCACAAGACTTACTGTCGGCCGCCGAATATGAACAGGATCGTCCGACTATTCGACAGCGAATTATTGCTCTGAAAAAACGGCGGCGTATTTCTGTCGGGCCATTGGTGACACTCGTATTTGAAAACCGCGAAACCCTGCTGTTTCAAATACAGGAAATGATTCGAGCAGAGCGCATTTTCGATCCAGCCAAAATTCAGGAAGAATGCGACGTCTATAACACCCTGTTAGCAGACCGGGATGAATTGAGCGCAACACTGTTTATTGAGATCACTGATTCCGGAAAGATACAAGAGCTACTGGATTCTCTCCGGAATATTGACCAACCCGACACCGTTGCCATCAAGGTTGGAGATACCTCAATTTTTGCAAATTTTGAGGCCGGGCATAGCAAGGAAGATAAAATTAGCGCCGTGCATTTTGTGCGTTTTTCGACTACCCAAGCCTTTCGAGGCCTTCTGACCCAACCCGAAGTCCCTGCCTTTCTGACTATTACCCATCCCCAATATCGTGCAGAAGTCCCAGTTCCCCATGAAATGAGGGAGGAATGGCTCAGGGATCTAGGGTAATTCAACATCTGGCAATGGGTGATGAGGCCGGTTCACATTTCTTCCATAAAATTGACAACATCAAAAGTTGTGCTTTAAGATGAAAGTCCAACGTTGCTTTCCTTTTAACCAATTGAAAGGAAAGATGAATTTTAAAAAACTTGTGATGAGAAGGAGGATACAAATACGATGGTAACCATTACCCCGATCGCAGAGCAGAAAATTAAGGAACTGATAAAAGAAGAGGAAAATGCCGTTGGTTTGCGAATTTACGTCAAAGGCGGAGGATGTAGCGGGTATCAATACGGAATGTCGTTTGAAGATAAAACCAGCGATGATGACACGATCATCGAAAAAGGCGACGTGAAAGTCATTGTTGATTCCCAAAGCGCCCCGATGCTTAACGGCGCCGAGGTAGATTACGTGGATAGCCTGCAAGGGTCAGGGTTTGCCATTAAAAATCCTCAAGCTAAATCTACCTGCGGATGCGGGAGCTCTTTTTCGACTTAACGATTTTTCTCTCAGAACCCGACAAAAGGGCTGGACTTGGAATTCCATAGGTAACCAAGATCCAGCCCTTTTTCTTTGACGGACTTTTCATGCCCAAAGCGACCTTAACCAAACGCCTGGAGTTTTGCTCTTCTCACCGCTATCACAATCCTGAATGGGATGACGAGAAAAATCGTGCCGTCTTCGGCCCCTGCAATAATGTCAACACGCATGGCCATAATTATTTATTGGAAGTCACCTTGCGTGGAACCATTGATCCCGTCACGGGGATGATTATCAATTTATATGACTTAAAACATATTTTGAACGAAGTTCTGGAACAGTTTGATCACAAAAATTTAAATTTAGATACTCCATATTTTTCCGAAAAAATCCCCACGACTGAAAATCTCGCCGTCATTCTGTGGCATATTTTAGTCAAGCATCCAGACCTTCCTGCTCCAGATGCACTTCGTCTTTATGAGGACGAAACCCTTTACGCTGAGGTGACGGCGGATATCATGGGAGGGGGTGACCCGGCTTCCACCCCGGCATCAGCCTTAATCGCTCGTCGATATGCGTTTTCCGCAGTGCACCAATCTCTGACAGGAAATACTCAGGGCCATGACTATGAAACTTGGATTGCCACCAAGGGCTCCATTTCTTCCGATACCGGGCAGGTGATAAATTTACAGAACCTGGATCGAGTCGTCAGAACCCGGGTCCTTGCACGGGTTGATCAGCGAAATCTGACCCAGGATCCAGCTTTTGCAAACATCCCCGTCACAGAATCCACGCTTGCCAAATTCATCTGGGATACCCTTAGCTCCCATTTCAATGCTCCCCCGCTTTATCGGGTTTCCGTCAGCCAGCAACCGGGCGCCATGACGACCTTTTCGGCGTAGCCCACCCCCCTTTACTCCACAACTCATTTGGAATCATCCGGCCAAACGGGCATACCCAATTGTGCCATGTGAAACAATAAACTACTGATGGGAAAAAATGGGAGGAAATCTCCCAAGAACGTATCTAGGCTGGATTGGAGAAATATTGCTTTATCAGATCGGCCAATTCGGCAGCTTCTAATTTTCCCTCTTTGGTAAGAAGGAGGTTTCCTTGAGAGAAGAAATGAGTGGTGGGATAGGTTTCAAATTGATGGCGCTTTTTTATAGCCCGGCACCGTCCAGGGACATGCATTTTGGCTTTTCCAAAACGCACATTTGAATACTGTTGAGCGGTGTCCGCCAGAATAGGATCATACGCTTTACAGGGTTCACAGGTGGCAATGCCATACGCCACAACCGCTGCCGGAGCTTGCATAAACCCCTCATAATTGTCATCACTCACATCTTCAACGATACCGGACATCAACAGCCTCGTCATAAAAGATTAAAGACCTAAGGGGACCACGAGGCCACCCCTAGGTCTTTACCATCCACTCGATTAATTCAATTTCTTCAACGCAGCCAAAATGTCTTTATCATCTCGAGCCGTCTTGATCTCCTGAACCTTGGCATAGGCCACTTTCCCGTTCTTATCCACAATAACCGTGGCCCGTTTCGAGCAATTCAGGGGCTCAAAATACAATCCGTAGGCCTTGGATACGGTGCGATGCATATCGGCCAGTAATTTATGTTTAAGGTCCAAGGAATCCGCCCAGGCTTTGTGAGAAAAGAAACTATCGCAGCTAATCCCCAAAATTTCTGCGTGGGCCGATTCAAAGTTTGGGAAATCATCGGTTAAGCATTTATTTTCTCCCGTGCAGACAGGACTCCAGTCCAGAGGATAAAACGCCAGAACCACATTTTTCTTCCCGCGATAATCGCTGAGCTTAATATCCTTTTGATCCTGGTCTTTTAAAGTGAAATCAGGGGCCACGTCTCCAACTTTAATTTCGGCAGCAACATCTGTAGACATGCTCTCTCTCCTTCTTTGTGGTGGAAAAGCTGAAATTTCAATTGACCTTTGGTGGTAACATGGGGTGAAAAAGTTTGTCAATCTGGCAGAAGGCCTAGAGGATTGTCCATTTAGCCCTGAAAAAACACGCGGTATACAACATTGCCGGATACCCCCCGCAGACTTTCGGGCTTTTCCGCCTTTTCTTTATCTCAACACCTCACCACCCGACATCGTCTGGGAAATACCTGGCCACCTCACCATAGCATCTGAGCAACAGAGACCCGACCTTGTGTTTTCGTCTATCTCGGGGTATCGTAAATAAAAGGCAGTGAAATTTCCTTCCCTTCCTATACCAACTCAACCGTTCACAATTTACGCCCCTTCTTTCTTGATCTATGGGTAGGATTAAACCTTTTCTTTCCAGACTACACACCTGGTCCTGGCTTCGGATTGCGATAGTCACCACCTTATTCGTCTTCTGTATAGTGACGGGAGGCGTTGCGGGAATTCTCTGGATTGCAACTCGTGACCTGCCCCCGTTCGACTCCTTTCAAGACTATCACCCCAGCTTAGTATCAAGAGTCTACGCGGATAACGGAGAAATCATCGGGCAATTTTTCATCGAGCGCCGTCTCTATACCCCCATCGACAAAATCCCTCAAGCCCTCACGCAAGCGGTGATTGCGACAGAGGATTCTCGTTTTTTTGAACACCCCGGGTTAGACATTGTCGGCATCGGCAGGGCTGCTTGGACCAATCTCAAGAAAGGTGGTCGCTTCCAAGGGGCCAGCACCATTACGCAACAATTGGCTCGCGCCCTATTCCTTTCACCCGAACGCACCTATCAGCGGAAAATCAAGGAACTCATTCTCGCGGTAAAAATGGAATGGGTCCTGACCAAAGAGCAAATTCTGGAAATGTACTTGAACCAGATTTATTTTGGCCACGGTGCCTATGGCGTGGCCGCCGCCGCCTTAACCTATTTTGACAAAAAGGTGTCTGACCTGAGCCTTCCCGAAGCCGCCTTCCTGGCTGGTCTTCCCAAAGCTCCCAACACCTATTCTCCCTATCGGAATCCAGACCTGGCCAAATCCCGGAAAGAATTGGTCTTGGGTCGCATGGTGGAAGCCGGATATATCACTGAAGAAGAGGCCCAAGCCGCCATGGCCACGACATTATCCTACCGCCATCAGTCCTTAGAGCCTATTGCAGCCTATTTCCTCGAAGAAGTCCGGCAGCATTTGGTGGATCGGTACGGGGAAACACTCGTGTACAAGGGTGGGCTTCAAATTTACACCACCTTAAATATTGCCATGCAAAAAAGTGCGGAAGAATCGGTTCGAACAGGTCTCCGGCAATTGGATAAACGTCAAGGCTGGCGCGGACCTGTCGGACATGTTGAATTCACCAAAGATTTCACGCCTCCGGATACCTTTCCGGAGTTACAAAACCCGAGGGCGTCTTTAGTCCATGACCTCTACCGGGCTCTTGTCACAAAAGTGACCAAACAATCGGCTCAGATCCTGATTGGGAATACTTATAAAGGCTCTATCTCATTCGAGGATATGAGTTGGGCCCAGCGGCGACTAGAGAAAAACGGTGACGTAGGAACGGCGGTCGTCCGTGACAAGGCCTCTCCTCTCCAGCTCTTGAAGGTTGGAGACATCATTGAAGTCGCGCCCAAAAAAGGTACTGTCGAGTCGGGGGAATTTGTCCTGGAACAAACTCCTCTCGTGGAAGGTGCGCTCATCGCCATCGAGCCCAGAACGGGTGCCGTTCAAGCCATGGTGGGCGGATATGACTTTACTCGAAGTCAGTTTAATCGTGCGATCATTGCCCGTCGACAACCCGGTTCAGCCTTCAAACCACTCATTTATGCTTCGGCGCTTCAACAAGGTTTGACGCCGGCTACCCTGGTTCTCGATGCCCCCGTGGTGTATGAAGATGAGGATTTAGACCGGGTATGGAAACCGGAAAATTATGAAAAACGCTTTTTTGGGACCATTACCCTCCGTGAAGCGCTGCGTCATTCCCGCAACGCCGCAACCGTGAGATTGCTTGAACAAATTGGAGTTCCTGAAGTGGTCAATATCGCCAGCAATCTAGGAATTCGAAGTCCTCTCAGCCAGGACCTCTCGTTGGCCTTAGGCTCTTCCAGCGTCACCCTCCAGGAAATCACCTCCGCGTATGGCGTCTTCGCCGATCAAGGGTTGTGGCTTGAGCCCTACCTGATTACCCATGCCAAGAACCTGAACGGAGAGATCTTAGAACAGCATCTGTTCGAACCTCGACAAGCCATGACCAAGGAAAACGCCTATCTCATTACCAATATGCTCATGGACGTCATCCAAAGCGGAACCGGACGACTGGCCAAGTCCATCGGTCGCCCACTGGCAGGGAAAACCGGGACCACGAATAGTTATAACGATGCGTGGTTTGTCGGGTATGCGCCAAACCTGGCGACAGGAGTATGGGTGGGATTTGATGAGGTACGCACCCTAGGAAGATTAGAATCAGGGGCTCATGCGGCTCTTCCAATATGGACCCGGTTCATGGACCAAGCACTTCGAAACTTACCCGTAATGACCTTTGCCATCCCTGAAGGCATTCAATTTGCCCAGATCGACACTACAACCGGGGACTTGCCCTCAAAGACCAGCCGCCACATCGGTACGGAAGTATTCCGGAAAGGCACGGAACCGGGAAAGGCGGCTCCTCAAAATGCCAACCCTATGGATTTCTTTGAGTTCGATCGGATGAACTCAGAATCCTCCAGCCAACTTCCTTCATTTTGACAGAATGCTTCGGCAGGTCGAATGCCCACCTCTGCCTCTCTCAGGATTGAGCGTCTTGATACTCTTCATGCCAGGCCATTTGAATGGCCTCCAGCTTTTTTTCATTTGAGGTTTTGGGATCGTCTTTAAAATCAGGAAGTGCAACTACCCACCCATGTAAATCCGTAAACCTGACCGTTAACGGATCGACATCCGGATGCTCTTCCTGCAGCCGAATACCAATATCTTCAGCATCACCCCAGGTTAATTCCCGCGCCATAAGTCCTTCCCTTAAGGTTAATGGAATCGTCTCATGACAGAAGCCTCGGCCACACACCTCGAGAAATTATTTAATGACATCAGATAACTTCTTACTTTCGAGGGCTTCTTTGAGCGTGGCATCCATCAACACTTCAGCTAAATGGTGAGTCGTTTTTTCAACTTCGGAAATTTTCGTCCGTATCGCACGATGATCATCGCCCGCTTTGACTTCACCAAGCTGCTGCAGAATGCGGCGAATGCCTTCTGCTTCCTTGTCACTAATTAAATTCGCTGCGCGCACCAGAGCTTTCTCGGTCGCCACAATGATCGCGTTGGCCTCATTCCGTGCTTCAATAATCTGACGCGCCTTGATGTCTTCTGCGGCAAATTGGAAAGAATCACGAATCATGCCTTCCACTTCGTCGTCCGTCAGTCCATGAGAAGGCTTCACCTGAACCGATTGTGCCTCACCCGTCCGGATATCTCTGGCCGTCACATGAAGGATCCCATTGGCATCAATAAGAAAATTGACTTCCACACGTGGCACCCCAGCCGGCAAGGGAGGAAGCTTTAATTGAAAACGGGCCAAACTGCGATTATCTTTGACCAATTCCCGTTCCCCCTGAAGGATATGAATATCCACCGAGGTTTGCCCATCGACGTAGGTGGTAAACATTTCCTTGGCACTGGTCGGAATAGTCGTATTTCGACGGATCAACGCACTCATAACCCCACCCATTGTTTCGATTCCCAAGGACAAGGGAGTCACGTCCAGCAACAACAGATCCTTGGTATGCCCGCCTAAAATATCAGCTTGAACCGCCGCACCCAACGCGACAACCTCGTCAGGATTGAGTTCAGAGTGAGGTGTTTTGCCAAACAGTTCTTCCACTTTTCGCCATACGAGTGGCATGCGGGTACTCCCGCCAACCAGGACCACTTCATCAATCTGACTAGCAGTCAATCCAGCATCTTTAAGCGCGTTTCGACAGGGCCCAAGAGTTCTTTCCACCAAATCCATCACTAATGATTCCACGCTCTCCCGCGTCCACAACTTTTCATAGGTCCCATTAGGAAGTTGGATCACGGCCTGAGCTTGCGTTTCATCCGACAACCGTATCTTGACCCGTTCCGCCTCTAACCGAACGGTTTGCATTAATTCGGGGTTCCCTTCAACCTTGATGCCTTGGGTTTGGAATATATCATCAACCAACACATCGACCAGCCGTTGATCGAAATCATCCCCCCCTAAGTGACTATCCCCATTGGTCGCCAGGACCTCAAAAATCCCATCCTTTAATTTGAGGATAGAGATATCGAACGTCCCGCCGCCTAAATCATAGATCGCGATCAGCCCTTGCGTCTTTTTCTGCAGACCATACGCCAGCGAAGCGGCTGTCGGCTCATTAATAATGCGCAAAACCTCCAACCCGGCAATCAGTCCGGCATCTTTAGTGGCTTGCCGCTGACTATCATTGAAATAGGCCGGGACGGTAATCACCGCCTTGGAGACGTCTTCCTTTAAATAGTCCTCGGCTCGCCGTTTGAGTTCTTTCAGAATCATGGCGGACACTTGAGGGGGAGAATAGGTTTTATCTCCAATCTCAATTCGAATCACCCCGTTTTTTTCATGAAGATGATAGGGAAAATATTTTAGCTCATCCTTCACATCATCCAACCCTTTTCCCATAAACCGTTTCACGGAGTAGATGGTATGGGAAGGGTCACGAATTAAATGGGCTTTTGCAGGATCCCCCACGATCAACCCGTTATCGGTTAACCCCACGATGGAAGGCACTTTGGTCTGTCCATCCGGGCCGGGAATGACATGAGGCCCCTCCTTATCCATAAAGGCAACCAGCGAGTTCGTCGTTCCCAAATCGATGCCAACAATGCGACTCACAACAGATCCTTTTCAGTAATGACGATTAGCCCGTCGTTTCCAGTAAATCGTTGACCATATTCCGCACATACGTTCGATTCGAGAGAATTTCCTGCATCTCCCGCAAAATCGTATTCTTCTCTTCACGAGCCTGCCCCGGAAGGGCCGCGCGTTCTTGCAACTGATCCCATTCGTTAAACTTGTCTTGGAGTGATGCCTCCATTTCAGCCTGACGTTTCTCAAGATGTTCCCGTTCGGCTTGCAGCTTTTTCCGAAGCGCTTCAAGACCCGCTGACGGGCCCTTGGGGGCCAATTGGCGAAAAGTCTCCAAGGTCTCTTGCAACTCAAGAACCTCCTCAAAAAGATCGGCGGGGGGATTCGATCGAATGTCTTTCACCGCTCCGGCTTCCAACCGGATCAAATATTCCGCACGTTGGATGGGATCTTTCAGGGTTCGATAGGCCGCATTTAAAAAAGCGGAATTCCCCAAACTAATGGCTTTTTCCGACTCATCTTTTGTGGAATAAAAATCAGGATGAAATGTTCGACTGAGTTCATAAAATGTCTTCTCTAAGTGTTGTTCATCAATATTCAACAGACGAGGGAGCTGGAAACAGGCAAAATAATCCAAATCCCTCGAAAGCGGCTGAACCTTGACACATTGGCCACAGAGATATTCTCCCGTGACTTCGGATTGGCAGTGCCAGCACATACTGCGCGCCATGGGAAGTTCGCGGGATGTTGCCGTCGTAGCTTGAGCTTGATGCTGATGATCCATAATTTGGGCCTCTGACGCCTCGGGCATGGTCAACTACACCATGCCCGAGTGTTCACATCACCGTATTAATTGAGATGGCTAGGTCTTATGCTGAAAAGGACTCTCCACACCCACATGTTTTGGTGGCGTTAGGATTGATAAATTTAAAGGCTCCGCTCACCATGTCCTTATGGTAATCCAAGGTCATCCCTTGAAGATAAATGGCGCTCTTGGCATCAATGATCACTTTGACGCCATCCACCTCCGTGACGGTATCAAACTCCCCGATTTTGTCATCGAAGTTGACGGTATAGCTCAACCCTGAACAGCCGCCACCCTTGACACCTAACCGAAGGCCGCCTTCAGTAATTCCCTGAAGATCCAATAACCGTTTCACCTCTTTCAAGGCCGCATCAGTCAGGGCAACTGTTGAAGTGTGTTCCGTGCTTTTAGTTTCCATCACCGTTTCTCCCTCCAGCAAATCGTGGACAGTGGCCTTAGGATGAGGCGGCAGCTTCTGCCGGCTTGGACTTCTTATCCGTTGCCTTTTTTTGATAATCCCCCAAGGCCGCCTTAATGGCATCTTCCGCCAACACTGAACAATGGATTTTGACGGGGGGAAGGTTCAATTCCTGCACAATATCCGTATTCTTAATTTTTTGTGCCTCTTCTAACGATTTTCCTTTGAGCCACTCGGTCGCCAAGCTGGAACTGGCAATAGCCGATCCGCACCCGAAGGTCTTAAACTTCGCATCCACAATGGTGTCGTTTTCCACTTTAATCTGAAGTTTCATCACGTCCCCGCATTCAGGGGCACCCACAATACCTGTTCCAACATCCTCTGCATCTTTTTGAAAACTTCCCACGTTGCGAGGATTGTTGTAATGATCAATGACTTTTTCACTATAGGCCATGGAAGATCCCTCCCTCTGTTGTATGGAATGAAATATCCGTTATCTTTGAAACGATGTTGTTTGAATCTTCAATTGTGCGAATTAATGGGCTGCCCATTGAACATTTTTCAAATCCACGCCTTCCTTAGCCATCTCATAAAGCGGGGACATCTCCCGAAGGTGAGTCACCGCCTTGATCATGCGATCAATGGTGTATTCCACCTCTTCATCGGTATTAAACCGACCGAGTCCGAATCGAATCGAGGAATGGGCCAAATCCGACCCAACCCCTAAGGCGCGCAACACATAGGATGGCTCGAGCGTGGCCGACGTGCAAGCCGAGCCCGAGGAAAGCGCAATTTCTTTTACCCCCATGAGCAACGCCTCGCCTTCAACATACGCAAAACTAATATTGAGATTATTCGCCAACCGCTCGGTCGGGTGCCCGTTTAAATAGACCTCATCCATCCCCTTCATAATGCCTTCTTGAAGTCGATCACGCATCTTGGCCATTCGCACAGACTCCGTAGCCATCTCCTGCTCACAGAGTTCACAGGCTTTGCCAAATCCGACAATTAAAGGCACAGCCAGGGTTCCTGATCGCATACCCCGTTCATGACCCCCGCCATACATCATTGGTTCCAACCGGACTCTGGGGGCCTTGCGCCGAACATAGAGCGCCCCCACGCCCTTGGGACCATAAATCTTATGGGCGGTAAAGGACATCAGATCAATCCCCATCTCCTGAACATTCACAGGGATTTTCCCCACCCCTTGCGTGGCGTCACAGTGAAAGAGGACACCTTTTTCTTTCGCAACTTTTCCGATGGCCGCCACGGGATTAATGGTGCCGATCTCATTGTTGGCCAGCATCACCGAAATTAAAATCGTCTTGTCTGTAATGGCATTTCGCACGTCATCAGGACTCACCATGCCTGTTTTATCAACGGGGAGGAAGGTCACCTTGATGCCCTTCTTCTCCAGATACTTGGCCGTATCAATCACTGCCCGGTGTTCGGTCGAACTCGTAATGACATGGTCCCCTTTTTCGCGGTACATCTCAACCACGCCCTGCAAAGCCAGATTGTCCGACTCCGTGGCACCACTGGTAAAAATAATTTCTTTGGCGTCAGCGTGAATAAGATGCGCAATCTGTTTTCTGGCGGCTTCCACCGCCTCTTCCGCTTCCCACCCGAAACTGTGATTCCGGCTGGCGGCATTCCCGAACTTCTCGGTGAAATACGGAAGCATGGTCTCGACCACCCGGGGGTCACAAGGCGTGGTGGAATGATTATCCAAATATATGGGCAACTTCATAATTGAACTCCTTTTGTTTTTCGGGATTCCACAATGATTAAGGGGGGATCGGCCATCATATCTTCAATAGACATGCTACTAAGTAAATGAAAAATACTTTCTTGCACACGCAACAGAGGCGTCCGGATATTGCAATGTTCCATTTGTTCACAAGACGCCTGCTCGTCTTTTTCCTTATAACAATCGGCAATTCCCAGCGGCCCTTCAATCGCTTCCAATACCTGCGCAATCGAAATCTCCCGAGGCTCACGGGCCAACAAATACCCTCCCTTGGGACCATTTTGACTCTCCACCATGTCGTACTTGGCCAGGGTCTGAAGAACTTTGGCTAACAATTCCACGGGAATATGATTCTCCTCGGCTATTTCCTTCGTATTGACCACCCTGTTGGGATTGAACGGACTGGTTTCTCCAGACCGAACCATGGCCATATATTGAAGAGCCATCAGAGCATAGTCAGCTTTTTTCGAAAGTTTCAGCATGACAAAAGGTCTTTGTATCGAAAGATTTCCAATCAGCCATAATACCGACTTATATGATCGGACTTAATGTAGCATTGACCTCTTAGACCAGTCAAGACTAAAATGGTCGGAGATAGAATCAGTCGGACTAATAAAATCAATACATAATCAAAATGAATTTTTTAAAGAAATATAATTTATAAGATATTTGATTTCGGAAAGACCAAGGCGGGCCAGGCAATGAATAAGGTTGACAAACTTACTTTTTTTAAAGATAATGATGTTGCTAGTGGAATTCCCATTGATTCTATAGTTACAATCTTATCAATCTTTCTCATCATTGTGATGGCGTCGTTGATTCTTTCCTCCACCTTCTTTGCCGTGTCTGCATTGATCAAACCGAACTCGGCCTTGACACGATTGAGACGAAGTGCCGCTTGATAGGTCGTATTGACAATCTCTTCCCTTGTCATCCATTTAGTCTCATACCCCAGGGTATACTTCCAGCTTGGTTGTAACAAGGCCTCTCTATATTCTTCAAGCGTCCTAAAAAGCACCTTATATCCTAACTTCTCTGATTCTTCATAAGCCAGACTGCCTGGATCAATAAAAGGGGCAAGTGGAGAGATGAAGGGGTTGAGTTTCGAGCCGAACTTCTTAAGTAAGTCCTTACAATAATCCACCGTGCCAAGCGCCTTTTCAGGGGTCTGCCTGGGGAGACCGATCATGAAAAAGAGATCAAATTTTTGACAACCAGATGCAAGTGCTGAGGAGATAGTTTCTTCCAATTCGTTATTGCTATAAGTTTTGCCTGAAAACTTTCTGACCTCTTCCAGGTGTGATTCGGGAGAGAACTCAAAATTAAAGTTGGGGATAGCCTGGGCAACCATCTTGAAGTATTCTCTGGGTGCAGGACTGAAAAGTTCTAAGACGATCTGATTGTGCGGTTTGACTTCAGCTAAACGGTGTAATAGGGTTTCCGCATACTTCTCTCCCCCTTGTCTTAGATCTCCCACCACAAAGATTGGCCCACTGGTGTATCTACTGATGGTAATTATATCTTGTGCAACCAATTGCGGAGATCTAAAAGAAGGGGTCTCTCTTTTACAATAGTTTTTAACGGTGTACTGTGAGCCTCCGCAGAAGACACAGTTGTGGATGCAGCCACGGCAGGTCATAATGGCAGCAATAGGATAGTTCCACCAATCGTGAATGGAGGTATAACCTTTTACATCACCATACAATAGTGCAGATTTAAAAAGGGTAAGGTAGTTATTGGAAATTTCATCTAGCTTTGATGGCGTAAGAGAAAAAGGGGTACTGTGAATACCTTTCTCATCCTTGAAGGTGAGATTTGGAATAGTGGAGAGGTCTCCCTTTCTTTCTTTTAATGTTTTTATAAATTCATTTCTAACTACAAATCTCATCAGAGGATCAGCTATTCTTAAAATAGTTATGAAATTAATATTTGAATCACCAAATTCTTTAAACCTAAAACCTGGTTGAAAATCCTTTACAGCCCCATCAACTGTATTTTGAATGTTTTTTGCAACTTCTAGTGTAACTTTTTCAACTTTTTTAAGGTCTGATTCATATGCAACTCCACATGGAATCCATAAAGACATTTCTTTTTTTGGTTTAGAAAAATTTGTAATGTTGCTCTCTGCAAGTTTGGCATTAGGTATGATCAGAAGATTATCTGCTAAAGTTCTAATTCTTGTTGATCTCCAACCAACATCCTC
>Ga0209536_100007622_pt1 | contig 16390 bp, 13 predicted proteins | sample DeeMarSeWOR28_12_FD_187461 | JGI IMG/M metagenome (GOLD analysis project Ga0209536, IMG submission 187461) | Marine sediment microbial communities from White Oak River estuary, North Carolina - WOR-2-8_12 (SPAdes) (version 2) | ecosystem: Environmental > Aquatic > Marine > Intertidal zone >... | reverse complement strand
GGTAGTGGACGCGAACCTTGTCGGTGGCCGACGGGGAGGCACCCTGGCCGGTCTTGATCTCGGTGTAGATCAAGCCCGATTCCGTCTTGGTGGCGCCGGGCTTGGCCGCCTCGGCCGCGGCGAAGGCAGCCGACGCGGCCCGCTCGGCCTCGGAGGCGGCGGACTGGCGCTTCTGCACCATCGCGCGCACGAGCCCCGCACCGGTCTGCTGGTCGACGGCGAGTGTCTTGCCCTCCAGCCCGTCCCGCAGACCCTGGATCAGCACCTCGAGCTCGCGCTCGCTGATCGGCTGCAGGGACTGGAACTGCTGGGACATGCCCGTGCCGATCGAGTAGAAGGCCTTCTCGTCGTCACTCTTCGGCGCCGTGTCGGCCGAGGCCGCAGAGGCGAGGGCCGTGGCGGCCAGCGTGAGCGCCGTGGCGACCAGTGCGCGGGTGAGGACGAACGAGAAGGAAGAGACGACTCCCCTGTTCGAGGATCGTCGCAGCAGAGAAGTCATGGTTCCCCCGTGGCGGGCCCGCTCGAGGGCCGCGGGTCATTGGGTTGTGCGGCTCGCACTCGAGCCGGCGGGAACATACCGTAGCGCCATGTCACCAGGACTCCTCCCTGAGAGCATGACCGGATGAGCGATTCGGACGGCGGGAGTGCGGAACCGGAGGCGGTCTTCGGTGTCGCGCTGGGCCGGCTCGGGCCAGTCCTGCTGGCCGCCCTCGACGCCCTGGAGCGGGCCTTTCGGCGGCTTCATCCAGCCGATTTCCCGCGGCTGCAGGTCTCCCTGGCCCCGATTCGGGATGCTCTCGGCGAGGCGAGCAGCGATTTCATCGCGACGCCGGCGCCTCGGCCGATGGCGCGTTTCCAGCAAGAGCTCGGCACCGCCACGGGCCTGGTGCACGACGCACTGTCGCGGCTCGTGGAGCCCGGCGAGGCGGGCGCGATGGGCGCGCTGCAGGCGATGCACGAGCACGCGCGCGCTCAGGCTCGTCTCTATCCCCTTCGTCAGGCGCTGCCTCCGATCTCCGCCTACTTTGCGGAGCCCTTTCGGCACGCAGACCTGACCGCTCTCGAGGCCGCGAGCGGCGCGTCCGAACGGGTCGGCCTGTTTCGCTCCGGCGAGTCGGGTGCACGCGGTGGCTTCGACCTCTACGTGCCGGAGTCCTACGACGGCCGAGAGCCCTGGCCGCTCGTCGTGGCGCTGCACGGTGGCTTCGGGAGCGGAGAGGATTTCCTGTGGAGCTGGCTTCGTGAGGCGCGCAGCCGGCGCTTCTTGTTGCTGGCGCCGACCTCGCGCGACACGACCTGGTCGCTGGCCGCGCCGGAGCGCGACGGCCAGGCACTGTCTCGGCAGGTGGCCTGGGTCTGCTCGCAGTGGTGCGTCGATCGGAGCCGGGTGCTGCTGACCGGGCTGTCGGACGGGGCGACGATGACGCTGCTCGTCGGGCTGGCGGAGGGCAGCCCCTTCACGCATCTCGCGCCGATCTCGGGCGTCCTGCACCCGCATCTCTTCGCGAACGGCAGCCTCGATCGCGCCTCGGGCAAGGGGATCTACCTGGTGCACGGCGCGCTCGACTGGATGTTTCCGGTCGGGCTCGCGCGGGAGGCAGCGCGGGTCCTCGCGGAGGCCGGTGCGGCACTCGTCTTCCGCGAGCTCGCCGATCTCTCTCATACCTACCCTCGAGAGGAGAATCGGTGCATCATCGAGTGGTTCGATCCGCGCCGCGGGGCGCTCGAGATCACCCGAGCCGACGCGGGCCACCGCCGGGAGGAGTCAACATGACGATCGAGTTGATGGACCCGAAGTCGGAGGCGGCTCGCGGGGCAGCAGTCGATGCGCTGACGCTGGCCTTCGCAGCCGACCCGGTGATGCGCTGGCTCTATCCCGAGCCCTCGGCCTATCTGCAGAGCTTCCCCCGCTTCGCCGCGGCCTTCGCGGCCGCATCGTTCGGGGCGGGCACGACCTGGGTCTCTGACGAGGGCGGAGGGGCCGCCTGCTGGCAGCCGCGAGACGTGCCTCCCGACGCAGAGGCGATCGAGTCCGCGCTCTTCTCGACCCTCGACGAGGCGAAGCACGAGACGGCTGGCGTGATGCTCGAAGAGATGGAGCGCTGGCACCCGACCGAGCCGCATTGGTATCTGGCGATCATCGGCGTCGAGGGCGCGAAGCAAGGCCGGGGACTCGGCGCCCAGCTGATGGCGCCAGCCCTCGCGCGCTGCGACGAAGAGGGGCTGATCGCCTATCTCGAGTCGTCGAATCCCGCGAACATCTCGCTCTATCAGCGTCACGGCTTCGAGGTGATCGGAGAGATCCGTGCCGGGGACGCGCCGGTGGTGACGCCGATGCTGCGACCGGCTCGTCAGGCCTGAGCACAGCCTAACGCTTCTTGGCCGCGCGTTTGCGCTGCCGCGGAGCGTTCAGCACGGGGGCGAGGCTGCGGCCCGTATGCGAGCCCCTGGCGCGGCGAATGTCTTCGGGCGTGCCGACGGCGACGATCTCGCCACCGTCGGGTCCGCCCTCCGGGCCGACGTCGATGATCCAGTCCGCGGTCTTGATCACGTCGAGGTTGTGTTCGATGACGACGACGCTGTTGCCCGCCTCGACGAGCTCGTCGAGGACGATCAGCAGCTTACGGACGTCCTCGAAATGCAGGCCGGTCGTGGGCTCGTCGAGGATGTAGAGCGTTCGCCCGGTCGCGCGCTTCGAGAGCTCGCGAGCCAGCTTGATGCGCTGGGCTTCGCCGCCGGAGAGGGTGGGTGACGGTTGTCCCAGATGCAGGTAGTCGAGGCCGACTCGCTGCAGCAGCTGGAGCGGGCCGGCCACCTTCGGGTGGGCCGCGAAGACCTCGATCGCCTCGGCGACGGTGAGATCGAGCACGTCGGCGATCGAGTGGCCCTTGTACTCGACGCGCAGGGTCGCCTCGTTGAAGCGTTTGCCGTGACACTGCTCGCAGCGGACGAAGACGTCGGCCAGGAAATGCATCTCGATCTTGCGGACACCGTCGCCCTCGCAGGCCTCGCAGCGGCCGCCCTTCACGTTGAAGGAGAAGCGGCCGGGCTTGTAGCCGTGCACCTTGCTCTCGGGAAGCTCGGCGAAGAATCGGCGGATCTCGTCGAAGACCTTGATGTAGGTGGCCGGGTTGCTGCGCGGGGTGCGTCCGATGGGCCGCTGGTCGATGTCGATGACCTTGTCGAGCTGGCCGAGGCCGGAGAGCTTGCGGTGGCGGCCGACGCGCGCGCTGCTGCCTGCCAGCTCGCGGGCCGCCGCGGGGTAGAGGATGTCGTTGACCAGCGTCGATTTGCCGGCTCCGGAGACGCCCGTGACCGCCGTCAGGATGCCGAGCGGGATCTCGACGTCGATGTCGCGCAGGTTGTTTTCCTGGGCGCCCTGGATCTTGAGGGCGCCGCGTGCGACGCGGCGATGCTTCGGGATCTCGATGGCCTGACGACCGGAGAGATAGGCGCCCGTGATCGAGCGCTTCGCGCGCTCGAGGCTCTTCGGCGTTCCGGCATGAACGAGCTCGCCGCCCGCGACGCCCGCTCCGGGGCCGAAGTCGAGGACGTGGTCGGCCGCGCGAATGGTCTCTTCGTCGTGCTCGACGACGACGACGGTGTTGCCGATGTCGCGCATTCTCTCGAGGGTCTCGAGCAGCCGGGCATTGTCTCGCTGGTGCAGGCCGATCGAGGGCTCGTCGAGGATGTAGATCACGCCCGTGAGATCCGAGCCGACCTGGCTGGCCAGTCGGATTCGCTGGGACTCACCGCCGGAGAGCGAGGGGCCGGCGCGGTCGAGGGAGAGATAGCCGAGGCCGACCGCCGTCAGGAAGTCGAGGCGCGAGCGGATCTCCTTCAAGACCTCGGCCGCGATCTTCAGGTCGGCTCCGGTCAGCTCGATCTGCTCGAAGAACGTGCGCGCCTCGTCGACCGTCATCGACGAGACCTCGACCAGCGTCCGATTCGCGACGCGCACGGCGGCACTCTCGGTCCGCAGCCGCGTGCCGTGGCAGGTCGTGCAGGCGGTATTCGCCATGTACTTGCCGTACCAACGCTTCATGCCCTCGGACTTGGTGTCCTTGAAGCGACGCATCAGTCGCGGGATCAGGCCTTCCCAGGTCGTGTCGAACTGACCGCCGCCGCCGCTCTTGCCCTTCCACTTGACGCGGTATCGCCGCTCCCCCGTCCCGTACAGGATCTGGGCGCGCTGATTCTCCGTCAACCGGCGCCACGGCCTGCTGGTACTGATCTTCAGCTGTGCGAGCACCTGGTTTCGGAAGCCGCTGCCCCAGCCGTCCTTCTCGGAGACGTTCTCTCCCCAGGGCCTCACGGCGCCTCCGTCGATCGAGAGCGAATCGTCGGGGACCACCAGGTCGGGATCGATTTCGAAGCGGTTGCCGAGGCCATTGCAATCGCTGCACATGCCCTGCGGACTGTTGAACGAGAAGGCCTGGGGCGTCAGGTCGGGGAACGAGATTCCGCAGGTCGCGCATGCCGCGTGCTCCGAAAAGGTGCGATCGCCGCCGCCATTCGTCGTCTCGCCTCCGCCCACGGTCGAGACGATCATCTGGCCGTCGCCGATCCGGAGTGCGGTCTCGACGGATTCGGTCAGACGGCTGCGGATGCCCGCCTTGACGACGAGACGATCGATCACGGCCTCGACGTCGTGCTTCTTTCGCTTGTCGAGAGCTTCGAGTCCCTCCGTCTCGACGATCTCCCCGTCGACCCGCAGCCTGAGCCAGCCCGCCCGCCGCGCCTCTTCGAGGAGCTCGCGATGCTCGCCCTTGCGGTTCACGAGGAGCGGGGCGAGCAGGACGAGTCGCGTCCCCGGCTCCAGGGAGCCGAGCGTCTTCGCGATCTGCTCGGCCGTCTGACTCTCGACGCGCTCGCCGCACAGGTGACAGTACTGGCGGCCAGTCCTCGCCCACAGGACGCGGAGATAGTCGGAGATCTCGGTGATGGTTCCGACGGTCGATCGCGGATTGTTTCCCGTCGTCTTCTGCTCGATCGAGATCGTCGGGGACAGGCCCCGAATGGTGTCGTAGTGCGGCTTCTCCATCTGGCCCAGGAATTGTCGGGCGTAGGCCGAGAGGCTCTCGACATAGCGCCGCTGACCCTCCGCGTAGAGCGTATCGAAGGCGAGCGATGACTTTCCGGAGCCGGAGACGCCGGTCATGACGACCAGCTGCTTCTTCGGGATGTCGACGTCGATCGATTTGAGGTTGTGTTCGCGAGCGCCGCGGATCTCGATGTGGTCGAGCTCGACGGGCTTCCGGGAGCGGGAAGGTCGGGACTTGGCGGGGGGCATGACAGGCGGACAGTAGGGAATGTTTCGCGACGTGGGCGACTACGCGTTCGATATGCTCGGGCCGCGCGCGGTCGACGGGCGATCGCGCCTATTCCCCGAGCCGGGAGGACGGATGGCGGATTGGCTGAAGGAACTGGATACGACCCCGCTGCTCTTCGAGCTCGTCGAGCTGGGCAGCGTCTTCCTGGTCGCCACGATCGTGTACTTCTTCATGCGCTGGTCGCTCGTGCGTGCGGTCCGGAGGCTCGTGGCGAATACGCAGACCCACTGGGACGACCAGCTCGTCGCCGCCGGCGTCTTCGGTCGCGTGTCGCACATCGCCCCAGCCTTCGTCGTCTATTACGGGATGAATTTCTTCCCGGACCTGCCCGAGCAGCTGACGGACGGGATTCGCCGTGTCGCCGTCTCCGTCATGCTGCTCGTTGGCGCGCTCACGATCTCCGGCGTCCTGCGAGCGGGGGAGGCGATCTACGACAGTCACCCCGAGTACCGCCAGCGTCCGATCAAGGGCTACGTCCAGGTCGTCTCGATCATCGTCTACCTGCTGACTGGCCTGCTGATCCTGGCCACCCTGATGAACCGTTCGCCCTGGATCTTCGTCTCGGGGATCGGTGCGATGACGGCGGTTCTGCTCTTGATCTTCCGAGACACGATCCTTTCGCTGGTCGCGAGCGTCCAGATCGCGAGCAACGACATGATTCGCGTCGGCGACTGGATCGAGATGCCCGCGATGGGTGCGGACGGGGACGTGATCGAGGTCGCACTGCATACGGTCAAGGTCCAGAACTGGGACAAGACGATCACGACGATCCCGACGCATCGCTTGATCAGCGACTCCTTCAAGAACTGGCGCGGCATGTCCGAATCGGGCGGCCGCCGCATCAAACGCTCGATCTCGATCGATCTGCAGAGCGTTCGATTCCTCGACGACGAGGAGATCGAACGCTTCGGACAATGGTCGCTGCTCGCGGACTACATCGCGAGCAAGCGCGGCGAGCTCGAGGAGGCGAATGCCTCGCCCGGTGTGAATCCGTCGGTGCCGGCCGATCTTAGGCGCCTGACCAATCTCGGGACCTTCCGCGCGTGGATCTGGGCGACCCTCCGCAGACATCCATTGATCCACCAGACGGGGCATACGCTGCTGGTTCGTCAGCTGCCGGCGGGACCCCAGGGCATTCCGATCGAGATCTACTGCTTCTCGAAGGACACGGCCTGGGTCAGCTACGAGGAGATCCAGGCCGACCTCTTCGATCGGATCATCGCGATGGTCCCCGAGTTCGGGCTGCGGCTCTATCAGCAGCCAGCGGGCTCGGATCTCGTGCGCCTGGCTGAATCGACGCCGGCGGAGGCACGCGCATGATGGAAGATTCTTCGCTGACGGGTCGAGTGGCCTTCGTGAGCGGCGCGAGTCGGGGGATCGGATCCGGGCTCGCCGAGCGCTTTTCCGAGCGCGGGCTGCGGCTCGTGCTGTGCTCGCGTTCGACGCCGGTGCTGCCGGAGTCGGATGGCGTGCTGGCTCGTCGCCTCGACGTCCGCGACGAAGAAGGTCTCGAGCGTCTGGTCGAGGAGGCCGAGGAGCGCTTCGGCAGGATCGACCTGTGGGTGAACAATGCCGGCGTCCTCGAGCCGATCGATCCCATTCGCGACGTCCCGGTCGCAGCCTTCCGTGAGCATCTCGACATCAACCTGGTCGGCGTATTCATCGGCTCGCGATGTTATGCCAACCACGTACGACGCACGGGGGCCGGGGGTGTGCTGATCAACCTTTCGTCGGGCGCGGCCTGGAACGCCTACGCGGGCTGGGGCGCGTATTGTGCGGGGAAGGCCGGCGTCGAGCGCCTCACGGAGGTGCTCGCTCTCGAGGAGGCCGAGGCCGGATTGAGGGCTTACGCCGTGGCGCCCGGTGTGGTGGACACGGCGATGCAGGAGACGATCCGTGCGACACCCGAGGCGCGCTTCCCCGACGTGGCGCGCTTTCACGAGCGCAAGCGGAAGAACGATTTCAACAGCGTTCGATTCGTCGCAGACGAGTTCCTGTCGATCGCTTTCGACCCGGCCCGCAGGCCGACGGAGGTGGCCCTGCGTCTCGAGGACGAGCCTCGCTAGGCGATTGGAAGAAGCGCCGACCGCTCGTCCTTCAGCGTCCGTCGTCGCGAGGCACGCCCCGGCGCGGGACCGGTCGATCGATGTCGAAGCGATCGACCGGGGCCGGAGCGGATTCTTCGGCGGGGGCCGCTTCCGGCGTCGGCTGTGTCTCGGATTTTCGGGGCGCCGTCGCCGGGACGCTTCGCTCGGTCGCCGGGTCTGGCTCTGCGTTTCCGGATGCGAGCTGCCAAACCAGGTAGGCGAGGAGGCAGGCGGCGACGGCCGCCAGGGCTCCGCCGATGCGGCGGCCCCTTCGTCTCTGGCGTCGTCGGGTCTCGATGGCTTCGATCCCGACGCTCGAGAGCTCGACCGGCGCCGTGGCCTCGGGATCGCCCTCGGCTTCGTCTGCGGGGATCGACAGGATCTGTACCGTGATGTTGTCCGGTCCGCCCCGATCGTTGGCCATCTCGATCAGGCGATCGACCGCTGTCTCGGGGTCTGCACTCTGGACGATCGCGGCGATCTCCTCGTCCTCGACGACGCCGGAGAGCCCGTCGGAGCAGAGCACGAATCGATCCCCGGGCGCGACCTCGACCTCGGCGATCTCGACCTCGACCTCGGGCGCGACGCCGACCGCGCGCAGGATCTCGTTTCGGCGCGGGTGTGCAGCCGCCTCGGCCGCCGAGAGCAGGCCGCGCCGCTGCATCTCTGCCACGACGCTGTGATCCGTGGTGAGGGGCTCGAGTCGTCCGCGGCGGTAGCGGTAGGCACGGCTATCGCCCACATGGGCCACTGTGCCTCGCTGGCGCGGGTCCAGATGGAAGGCCACGACGGTCGTGCCCATGCCCTCGAGCTCGGGCTGCGCCTGTGCCAGCTCGAACACGCGATCATTGGCGTCCTGGATGGCCTGAACGAGCATCGCAGCGGGCCGGGCGCTGGCGGTGCTCTCGAAGGTCGCCGCGATGGCGGCCAGCGCGGTCTGGCTGGCTGTAGCGCCGCCCTGAGCGCCTCCCATGCCATCGGCCACGACCAGCAGCCGGGCTCCATCGTCGCGCGAGAAGATCTCGCAGCTGTCCTCGTTGGCCGTCCGAACCTGGCCCACATCCGACCGGGAAGCCAGCTGGACCGAAGCCTGCGGCGCTGCGTCCGGCGGGCTCATCGATTCATGTCCCTCGACTGTCCATCGATCGACCGCCTCTATCGCGCGATTCGCGAGCTCGACCAGTGCGTCCGAGCGGCGGTACCGGCCAGAAAGACCCCGCGAGCGCAGCCCCGACCCCTTGCAATCGGGAGCTGGCACCCCACACGCGTGCCCAACTGCGCGCCAAGGGGACAGGCGCCGCCACAGCAAAGGTTGCGGCACCTCCCGAGAGGTTCCAGCGAAAATCAGGAACGCAGCGGCCCGCCGGCATCCGCGAGATCGCTGATGCCGGCGAGGTCGCGAGCTCACCCGCTAGCTGAAGTCTCGATCGAGGACGGTCTTTCGACCGTCGCTGCGGGCGCTCTCGATGGCCTGATCGCACATGGCGCGCAGGCGGTCCGACAGTGCGTCCAGCACGCCGGCAGAGGTCTTCATTTCACCGTGGGCCTTGATGTAGCCCTTGATCTTGGAGGCGACGACCAGCACTTCGTTGTCCGACATCTTTTCAGGCGTCCTTCCGATTCGCGTGTGCAGTCGGGATTCCGAATCGCCAGCTCGGCGCTCAGGTCCCTCTGCTGCGCTTTGGGCGGTCACCCGCTGGGATGAAACGGGCCGCTGAGGGAGAATGCCGGAGATCAGGGCGAGCGCAACGCCAGCCGGGCCGTTCGGTGCGCAGAAACGAGTCAACTATTTGAATTCAAAAGACTTTGTAGTTTCCGGAGTGCGCATCTGGAGGGGCGATGAGCGGGCTCTCGATCCGCTCTCGTCGTTCTTACGGGTGCGGGATGGCCGAATCGAGTCGCTTGGGGAGGCCGCACGCGCGGCGCATCCTCGAGTGCCGCGGGTCGATCTGGGAGGGCGTTTCGTGGTGCCGGGTCTGATCGATGCCCACGTGCACCTCGAGCTCGACCCCGAGCTCCGCACGCCCGCGGAGCAGCTGGCGACACCCGATCCGCTGCGCCGCCGGGCGATGCGACAGCGGGCGCGGGCCATGCTGGCGGCCGGGATCACGACGGCGCGCGATTGTGGGGGGGGCGCGCATCGCGAGCATCAGCTGCGCGACGCGGTGCTCGCGGGTCGGGCAGCGGGGCCGCGGCTGCTCTGCTGTGGGCAGCCGCTGACGACTCCCGGCGGTCATTGCTCCTTCTGGGGTGGCGAGGTCGAGACTCGCGTCGACATCGACCGGCTGGTCTCGCTGCAGGTCGAGGCGGAGAGCGACTGGATCAAGGTGATGGCGACGGGCGGCGTCTTCACCCCGGGCAGTCGCGCCCGTGACGCGCAATTCGATCTCTCGCGCTTGCTGTCGATCGTCGAGGCGGCGGCGCGATCCGGCCGCTCGGTCGCGGCGCATTGCCACGGGACCGAGGGCATCGCAAATGCCGTCCGGGCGGGCGTCCGGACCATCGAGCACGCCTCCTTCGCCGGCCCGGACGGCTTTGGCACCGCGCTCGACGATTCATTGATGCGTGAGATGGCTGCTGCGGAGCTGTGGGTCTCGCCGACGGTGAACGCGGGCTGGGGGCGCCGGATCGAAGATGCCCAGGGTCAGCCGACCGACTTCTTCCGCCGCCTCTCCAGCTCGCTGCGTGCCCAGCGCGCCCACGGGATCCGATTCATCGCGTCGACCGATGCCGGGATCCCGGGCGTCCATCACCACGAGCTGGCGAAGGGCCTGCTCGCCTTCGAGCGTTTCGCGGCGCTGACGCCGGCCGAAGTGCTCCGCAGCGCCACCTCGGAGGCGGCGCTTGCCCTGGGAGTTGCGAGCGAGACTGGCCGCATCGAGCCCGGCCTGTCCGCCGACTTCCTGATCCTGGAGCGCAATCCACTCGACGACCTGCGCGCCCTTCAAGATCCCGAGGTCGTCGTCTTTCGCGGCGAGTGGCTCGGCCGGGATCGCCGGAAGCGTCTTCTGTCCGAGAGCGCCGTGCATTGAGAGGGCGGCTGGGACGGGATCCGAACGACTCGCCGGCGGGGCGTGCGCGGGTGTGACTTCGGTGCGACGTTCCGCGCGTTCCGAGCAGCGGGGCGATCGTCGAAGGCGTCTGATCGCGGGCGGGGCCAGCTCGACCCTGAGTGCGGAGCTGGAGCCGTCGGCGTCCCGATTCCGAGAACGACGAGCAAGAAGGAGACCCTTTGCGCCCATTCGAGCGAGGACGTTTTGCGCCGTCGACGACCGGGCGGGCGCATCCGGGGACGCTGCTCGCGGCGCTGTTGTGCTGGCTCGATGCGCGGCATGTGGGAGCGGAGGTCGTGCTGCGCCTCGAAGATCTCGATCGCGAGCGAACGAAGCCCGGCTACGTCGACGCGATGCAGCGAGACCTCGAGTGGTTCGGGCTCGATTGGGACGCGCGGACTTTCCAGTCGGCGGACCGCGAACGCCACGAGGCGGCACTCGACGAGCTGGCTCGCGCGGGGCGCGTCTATGCCTGTGATTGCTCTCGCGCCGTCGTGCGTGCCGGCGGCCGACTCGCACCGGATGGCAGCCATCGTTATGCGGGCACCTGTCGTGCACGGCGCGTGTCCGCAGAGCAATGGCGAGGGGACCCGAGACCGCTGCGGCTCGAGCTCGAGTCGTGTCGAGTCGAGCTCCACGACGAGAGCGGCGTGGATCTCTCGGGCGACGCCGCCGAGCTCTTCGGCGATCCGATCATCCGTCGGCGGGACGGAGCTTTCGCCTATCACTTCGTCTCGGTGCTCGACGATCAGGCCTGCGGCATCGACCGCGTCGTGCGCGGCCGCGACCTGCTGCCGTCGACGATCCTGCAGGCCGCGCTGCACGACGTGCTCGGTCACGAACGGCCGCGCTACCGGCATCATTGCCTCTTCCTCGAGCGCCGGGACGAGAAGCTGTCGAAGCTTCATGGTGCCGTCGACGTCGAGGCCCTGCGTCGTCGTCATACGCCCAGGGAGCTCTGCGGTGCGATCGCAGGCTTCGTCGGCCTCGTGCCAGAGGGCGAGTCGCATCACCCCGCTGAGCTGATCGAAGGCTTCGATTGGGACCGCGTTTCCGGCTCGGACATCGAGCTTCGCTGGGACGAGACGCGAGGGTTGTCGCGCGCAGAGCGGGAAGGCTCTCCCGAGTCGGAGCGCAGGAGTCGGGACTGAGTAGTCGGAGCCGAGACCGCGTCTCGCGGGGTCGGAGCCAGCAGTCCGCCTAGCAGAAGAGCTCGGCCAGCCGGAAGCCCATGTGGATGCCGACGCCGTCTCGTCGATCGGCCAGCACACGCCTGGCGGCCGCATCGTGATCGAGCGCGGCGAAGCGCTGCCATCCGACATCGAGCGCCATGTCCCGGATCTCTTGCTCTCGCAAGCAGCAGAGGAACGGCTCGCGCTCCCGATTCTTCTGGGCGAGCGAGTACTCGCGGGATCGCCGCTCGACGCCTGCCAGGCCCTCGATCGGAAGGGCGAACTCGAGAGCGATCGAGCTGCCGGGGGACGAGAGGGCGAGCACGTCCGAGAGCGTCGATCGGACGGTCTCCCGTTCGAGATAGACGGTGACTCCCATCCAGGCGAAGTAGCTCGGCCGACTGCGATCGAAGCCGGCTTCCGCCAGGCTGTCGACGAGCGCCTCTCGCTCGAAGTCGCAGGGCGCGAAGTGCAGGTTCTCGGGCTCACGCCAGCCCAGGGTGGCGATGCGCGCGCGTTTCTCGGCCTGGGTCGCGGGAAAGTCGACTTCGAAGATCTGCAGGTCCTCGCATCCGGGCATTTGCCTGAAGGCATAGGCATCGAGGCCAGCGCCCAGCAACACGAACTGGCGAATGCCCCGGCGATAGGCCGCATCCAGGCACTCCTCCTGATAGCGCTGTCGAAAGGGCAGATAGCCCCGGGCGCGTCGGATCTCCTCGAGCGACTCCGCCTCCGGGTCCTCGCGCCCTTCTTCAGCCGTCTGCCGCGGCGCATAATGCGCGAGCATCTCCTGGATCTCCGGCTCGACCAGCTCGAAGGCGAGAGAGTCGTCGAAGATCGGCGGATCGTCGTCGAAGCGGACGTGTGCGACGCGTGCCAGAGTGACGCCCCACGCCGTCGAGCTGCTGTGGCCCTTCTTCATGCTCGCCCCGTCTTCCTCCCGTCTTCCTCGGGTCGGGCGCCGATCGGGAGTCCCCCGCCCGCGCCGAATGATCCAGCCACTCGTTTTTGGGATAGCCTCTCGGTTGGCAGGCCATCCACCCAGAACCAATCGCAGCGGATCACGCAAGGAGATCAGTATGGGTCAGCTCGAAGGCAAGAGCATCATCATCACGGGCGGAGCGCAGGGCATGGGCGCGATCCACGCGCGCCGCTGCGTCGAAGAGGGCGCGCGCGTCGTGTTGACCGATCTGCAGGTCGAAGCCGGCGAGAAGGCCGCGGCCGAGCTCGGCGATTCGGCCGTCTTCGCACAGCAAGACATCACCGTGGAGCAGGATTGGGATCGCGTCGTGTCGACTGCGCTCGATCGGTTCGGACGAGTCGACGGCCTGGTGAACAACGCGGCGATCTGGTGGACGGAGCCGATCATGAGTGAAGGCGCAGATCGGCTGCGAAAGATGCTCGAGGTCAACGTGATCGGAACCTTTCACGGCATGCAGAAGGTGGTACCCGCCATGCGTGAGTCCGGTGGCGGCTCGATCGTCAATCTCTCGTCGATCGCCGGTACGCGCGGAATCCCGGAGCACGGCTCCTACGGTGCCTCGAAGTGGGCCGTCCGCGGACTCTCGAAGGTCGCCGCGGCGGAGTTCGGTCAGTGGAACATCCGGGTCAACACCATCCACCCCGGCGCGATCGAAGGCACCGGGATGTTCCTGATTCCCGAGGCGGAGTTCGAAGAGCTCTTCGCCGAGCAGCCGTTGCGTCGTCCGGGTCGTCGAGAAGAGGTCTCGGGGCTGCTGATCTTCCTGCTCTCGGATCAGTCGAGCTACGTCACGGGACACGAGCACGTGATCGATGGCGGGCGCACGGTCTGGTAGAGCGGTTGCGCACGATCGCTTCGCTTCCATCGCATCAACGCGACGGTCAGTCATTATTCGATCGCACTCACCGCCCGGCTGGCGGACTCCTCTGCGTGCCATGAATCCGTGTGCGACCCCTCGTGAGTTTCCGTATCGTGAAGGCCTACGCGCAGCGCCCGGCGCGGGACGCGCGGCCGTGTGGTCGTCGGGTCGATTCGTTGGACGCTCGTGGGAGGTCGCCCCGTGTCGACGCCCGTTTCCATCCGATCGACCATCTGTCACGCCCCGTCGCGATCGACTCATCTGCTGGTGACCCTGGCTGCTCTGATGGCTGCCCTGATGACGGTCTTGCCGGCTGGCTTCGCACGTGCCTCCGAGCCCGCCGTGAAAGCGCTGAATGTGAGAGCGCTCGCTCGCTACGACTACACGCACGTCGATAGCGAAGAGGTCTTCCGGTTCACGCCGCCGCCGCCGGTGCTCGATCAGTCGACCTTCGGCGAGGAGGACATCGACGCGGGGGCCATCCTCGGCTTCGTGACCTTGCCGATCGAGCATTCCCTGGGCGCGCGCTTCTTCGCTGGACCGACGGGCTCCAAGCGGCACGTCGATCGCTTCGATGCGACGCGATCCTACGGCTTCGAGCTGGGCGGAGACCTTTTCTGGCGCGATCCCGAAGTCGGAGAGCTGGGAATCGGGCCGCGCTATCTCTTCAGCAGCTCGACGACCGGAGGCGTCGATCGGACGACGAATAGCGTCGGAGCAGATGTCTATGGTGTGCTCTTCGTTCAGGATTTCGGGGTCGGTGCGATCGACCTGAGGGGCTATCTGGGTTTTCTCCACAGCGAATCCGACCCCGAGGCCGAGAGCGACGGGACCTACTCGGGTATGTCGAACTTCAGGGCGGGCGGAAACGCAACGCTCTACGTGTCCGATTTCCTCGCGCTGGGACTTGGCGGGAGCTGGAGCCGCTCGAATTTCGGAAACGGCGGCGAGAGTCTGGATATCTCGTCGGCCGATATCGACATCGACGTGTTGGTTCCCGTGGTGCTCCCGATCACGCTCGGAGCCGAAGTCTCGATCGGCAGGCAAGAGCGCTCGGCCGCGGGCTTCGCGCAGTTCGGGCGAGACTTCTTCAGCATCGGCGTCTCGCTGACGCTGAGCTTCACCGACGCCAGCTCGCTGCTCGAGCTGAATCGCTTCTACTACTGATGACTGATCGCGAGTCCCGCCGAGCTCGGGCATTCGGGCCTGGAGCGAAGTGAGCGGCCCGGGATCACGAGCGTAGAGCACCTCACCCAGCCGAATCGTCGAGTGCTAGGTGGGGCTGATCTCGAGCACGGAGTGTTCCGCGGGCACGCCCACCCGAAGCGGGAAGCCATAGAAGCCGGTGCCGCGATGGACGTAGAGACGGCTCGCTCCGCGCGCGAAGAGCCCCTGGTCCGGCCAACGGGAGGGGGACAGAACCGTCCAGTCGATTCCGAGCGAGACCAGGCCGACCTGTCCACCGTGCGTGTGCCCAGAGAGCACGAGGTCGACGTCGTCGTCGGGCAGGGCGTGGAAACCGACTGGATCGTGGAGCAGCAGCAGGCGCAGATGACCTTCCCGGCGCGGATAACGCTCGAGCAGGCTTGCCAGGTGTTCGCGATGTTGCTTGCGAACGAAATCCGAGCCGACGACCTGGACCGCACCGACCGCCGTCTCGAAGCAGGCTTCGTCGTCGATGAGGAGTCGGATGCCGAGCTGGTGCATCGTTTCGCGGACATGATCGGGGGCTTCGTGATCGTGATTGCCGAAGATCGCCACACAGCGGTCGGCGACCGGTCGTAGCGGCTCGAAGGCGGCGTCGAGGCAGCCTTTCGACCCCATGCTCTCCATCGTGAGGAAGTCCCCGGTCAGGGCGATCAAATCCGGATCGCGTCCGACGAGCGCGTCGATCCGGCGGCGCAGCCGATCGACGCTCTGCCACGGGCCGAGATGGGTGTCGCTCAGCTGCACGAGACGCAGCGGCCTCTCGACCAGCGGGTTGGGCTCGCTTCCGCGGTAGCGCTCTACGGGAACGCGTCGCAGCTCGCTCGGGCCTTCGCGAGACAGGCGAAAGCGAACCGTCTCCGGACGCGTCGTGACGGACGTCAGGATCGAGGCCAGGGCCACGACGAGCGGGAGCGCCTCGACGAGCGTCCATGTCTCGAGCGCCATCGTCCATCCGAGCGCGCCGAAGAGCAGCCGAAACGGCAGCAACAGGAGGAGCCAGGGGAAGGCCAGCATCCCCGCCGCGATGAAGGTCTGCCCGGGCACCGAGACGAGCCAGCGAAACAGCGAGCTCCGCATGCGCGCGCGAACGAGGTGCACGAGCTGGATCCCAGCGGCCGCCATCGAGTAGGCGAAGAGCAGATCGAGGGGGCCGACCCAGTCGCCCGGCATCACCAGGCGAAGCCGGGCGTGAAGGATCAGCGCCGCGGGCAGCGAGAAGGTCAGCAGCACCCCGGCGAAGGCTGCGTAAAGTCGACCGCGGGCGATCGCCGCATAGCAAGGGACCGCGATCCAGGTGGTGAGTGCGAGCACGGGAAAGATCCAGCCCGTATCGTCGAGAAGCTCCGTCCAGCTCATCGCTGCGCGTCCCCCCGCGACAGCCGCCAGACCGTCTCGCTCCATGCGTCGAGTCCTCGCTCGCGAAATCGTTCGCTCGGCGCGACTGCGCCGCTCGTCCAGAGCCGGTCGATAGAGAACGCCGTACCAAACAGGTCTTCGACCTCCTCGGCTGACACGCTATGCGGCGGTCCCTCCATGAGCGTCTGGTCGTACTCGACCGTGATCAGCAGGGTAGAGACCTGCTCGGGCAGGATCCCGGTCATATGCGCCGCGTAGCGGGCCCGCATCTGCTCCGGGAGCGCGATCAGCGAAGCTCGGTCGTAGACCGCCTCGACGTTCGCGAGATGGGAGTCTGCG
>Ga0209536_100007621_pt1 | contig 16392 bp, 15 predicted proteins | sample DeeMarSeWOR28_12_FD_187461 | JGI IMG/M metagenome (GOLD analysis project Ga0209536, IMG submission 187461) | Marine sediment microbial communities from White Oak River estuary, North Carolina - WOR-2-8_12 (SPAdes) (version 2) | ecosystem: Environmental > Aquatic > Marine > Intertidal zone >... | reverse complement strand
CGGCATAAACCTGAGGCGGCTGTCTCAGATCTCGCGGCGATTTGCAGAGAAGTTGGGGCAAGACTTGCCCGGCAAAGTGTACGGACTGATGGCCTGAATCATGAATCGAGACAAAAGGTTTTATGAACCAGACGGTTGCTGAGAAGATCATCTCTGCTCATGCCGGACGGGCGGTGACGGCCGGGGAGATCGCCGTCGTCGATGTGGATGGCGTGATGGCCACCGACGCCACGGCTCCTTTAGCCATTCAAGCTTTTGAGAAGATGAACGGCCGGCAGCTATGGGATCCGGAGCGGGTATCGCTGGTTATCGACCATGCCACCCCAGCCCCCAATGAGCGGATTAGCAACTTGCACAAGCTGATGCGCGATTTTTCCCAGCGGATGGGCGGGCATTTCTACGACGTGGGAGAGGGTATCTGCCACCAGCTCATGGTCGAAAACGGCCACGTAAAGCCGGGCGATATCTTCGTGGGCGCCGATTCTCATACCCCAACTTACGGTGCACTAAACGCCTTCGCCATTGGTGTGGGATCCACCGATCTGGCGGCCGTTTTACTCACCGGCAAGATCTGGCTGAAGGTCCCAGAGACCATCCGCATTGAGTTGAGGGGCGAATTTCCCAAAGGCGTGACGGCCAAGGATCTGATCTTGTTCCTGGTAGGCCAGTTGAGTATCTCGGGCGCCACTTACAAAGCCGTCGAATACACCGGCCCGGCATTGCAAAATTTGAGCCTGGCCAGCCGCATGACCATCGCCAATATGTCGGCCGAGATGGGGGCAAAAAGCGGGTTGGTCGATCCGACAGGCCTGACCTTGCCCTACGATTTCAGCCCTACTTTTCCTGACGACGGCGCCCGCTACAGCCGCCACATTCAATTCGACGTGTCCAGCCTACAACCTCAGGTAGCTGTACCCCATTCGCCTGATAAGGTGCGGCCTATCGGCGAAGTGGTGGGGCGATCAATCGACCAGGCCTTTATTGGCTCCTGTACTAATGCCCGCCTGGAAGATCTCCACATGGCCGCTCGCATCCTCAAGGGAAAAAGCATCCATCCAAATGTTCGACTGATCGTTGCCCCGGCGTCGAAACGGGTCTTTGACGAGGCCCTGGGAGATGGTACGGCAGCTATCTTGTCCGAAGCGGGTGCAACTTTCATCACTTCAGGTTGTGGCCCCTGCGTGGGCACGCACCAGGGTATTCCGGGGGATGGTGAAGTGGTCATTTCTAGCACCAATCGCAACTTCCAGGGGCGGATGGGCAACAGAAACGCCTCTATCTATTTAGGTTCGCCAGCCGTGGTCGCCGCCTCTGCTCTTCGGGGTGAGATAACAGATCCGGTTGAGCTACTTGTAGACCTCGAAATAGCCTGGGAGCTGTTATGAGTATTGCTTTCGGCATAGCCCACGTCTATGGTGACAACGTCGACACGGACCGGATCATACCCGGCAAGTACACCAAGACGCTGGACCTGAGCGATCTGGCCCAGCACGTATTGGAAGATCTGGATCCCGAGTTCAGCTCTCGGGTACGTCCAGGCGACATCCTGGTTGCCGGAGATAACTTCGGCGCTGGATCGTCGCGGGAACAGGCGCCGCTGGCCATCAAAGCCGCAGGCGTGTCGGCCGTGGTAGCAAATTATTTCGCCCGGATCTTTTACCGGAATGCCATCAACATTGGCCTGCCGGTGGTGGAGGTAGGCCGGCACGAGATTCAAACGGGTCATGAAGTTGAAGTCGACCTCAATAAGGGTCTGGTGATCGATCACACGACCGACAGAGTATACCCAGCCACCCAGATGCCCCAGGTGATGGTCCAGATCCTTCAGGCTGGTGGGCTGGTGAATTATTTGCGTGAACATGGTGACTATGTCTAAGCACGGGACGCGGAGAAGGGGCGATTGGGCGACGCGGGGATTTCCGTTCGCCGCGTCTCCGTGTCTCCGTGTCTCCATGTCCCAATACAGAGAGGAAGCAAAATGACGGCCGATAGCCTGCCATTGGCGGGAACCCGGGTTTTGGAATTCACCCATGCCGTCATGGGGCCTTCGGCCGGCTTGGTGCTGGCCGACCTGGGCGCCGAGGTGATCCGGATCGAGCCTGCGCCTGAGGGAGATCACACTCGCCGGCTCAAGGGCTTTGGCACCGGTTTTTATACCTATTTCAACCGTAATAAGAAGAGCATGGCTCTGAATCTAAAAAGCGAGGCCGGTCAGGAAATCATCCGCAAGCTGTTGCCAACAGCCGATGCCCTGATCGAAAACTTCGGGCCGGGCACAGCTGAACGGCTGGGCCTGGGCTACGACGAAGTCGTTACCCTGAACCCCACATTGATCTACTGCCGGCTCAAAGGGTTTATGGAAGGGCCTTACGTACACAGAACAGCGCTAGACGAAGTGGTGCAGATGATGTCTGGCCTGGCTTATATGACTGGTCCACCAGGGCAACCGCTACGGGCTGGCGCCTCCATAATCGATATAATGGGTGGCACTTATGGCGCTTTGGGTATCATCCTGGCCTTGCGCGAGCGCGACCGTAGTGGCCGGGGCGCTCTCGTCGAGAACGGCCTATTTGAAACGGCGGCCTTCATCATGGGCCAGCATATGGCTTACGCGGCCATCAGTCAGGAACCGGTGCCGCCCATGGCCGCGCGTATCAGTCCCTGGTCCATCTACCGGCAGTTTGAAACAGGTGATGGCCAACGGGTGTTCGTCGGCGTTACCAGCGATAAACATTGGCGCCGGTTTTGCCAGGCCTTTGATCGCCAGGATCTTTTAGCCGACCAAAGCCTGGCGACTAATAACGATCGCATCATGGCTCGAGACCGGTTGATGCCGGATTTGGAGACGATGTTTGCTTCTATGACCCTGGAGGAGATCGTCGAAAGCTGCGAAGCGGCCGAGATCCCCTTTTCGCCCATCGCCCGGCCGGAGGACCTTTTTGAAGATCCACAACTGAACGCTGGTAATAGCCTGGTCGAAGTCCAGCTGGCTGACGGCCGGCAGGCCAAATTGCCCCGGCTCCCCCTTGCCTTTGATGGCAAGCGTCCTGGCTTGAGGTTAGAGGCGCCAAACCTGGGCGCGGATACCAGGACCTTGCTGGTAGAGCTAGGTTACCAGGATGAGGCCATCGACGCGTTGCATGAGGCTGGCGTGATTGTGGCTCCGTTTAGTGGATAGTGGTCAATGACCAGTATCCAGTTGAAGGATATAAGCGAAGATGACAGATATTCCAGAACTTGACCTAGTCATTAAAAATGTGCGTGTTGTCCGGCCGAACCGGCAAGCGGTAGATCTGCTGGATTTGGGGATAAGTGACGGCAAGTTTGCCCGGATTGCCCCAGAAATCCCGGCTACAGAGGCTCAAAGTGTTTTCGACGGGAACCGTTTATTGGCTTTTCCCGGCGCTGTGGATGCCCATATGCATGCCGGCATCTATTCGCCATTGGCCGAAGACGCCGTCACCGAGAGCAAGGCGGCCGCATCCGGCGGCGTGACCTCCATGATCACTTATTTCCGTACCGGGCAATATTATCTGAATAAAGGTGGATCCTATGCAGATTTCTTTCCAGAAGTGCTGACGATTTCAGAGGGACGGTACTGGTCGGACTACGGTTACCACCTGGCGCCTATTCAAGGCCGGCATATCGATGAGATGGAGTTGTTGGCCACGGATTTTGGCGTACCGTCTTTCAAGATCTTCATGTTCTACGGTGGTTACGGGCTGCATGGCAAAGCCGGCACCGATGCCCAGCGCCAGTTCCTGATGTTAGACGAAGGCGACAGTTATGATTTCGCCCATTTCGAGTTCATCATGCGTTCGGCCAGCCACCTGATGAACAACTACCCCGAGATGGCCGAGCACATCAGCGTCAGCTTACATTGCGAGGTGGCTGACATTCTCAACGCCTACACCAAGATCGTGCGCCAGGATCCCTCCTTGACTGGACTTAAGGCATACAGCGCGGCCCGGCCGCCCCACGCCGAAGGATTGGCCATCTGGATCGCCGCCTATCTGGCCTACGAAGCGGATTGTTTGAATATCAATTTGTTACACCTCAGCTCGCGCAAGGCTATCGAGGCGGCAATGATGATGCAACAGGTCTTCCCGCACATCAACTTCCGCCGGGAGGTGACGGTTGGTCATCTGTTGCTGGACTATGACGTGCCCACCGGCTTGCACGCCAAAGTCAATCCGCCGGTGCGCTCCCGGGAAGATGTGGATTACCTCTGGGAAGCCGTGCTGGATCGTCGCATTCATTGGATCGTCAGCGACCATGCCTGCTGTTCAGCTGAGTTGAAGACCGATCCGAATGAACCGGACAATTTATGGCTGGCCAAGTCGGGATTTGGAGGCACCGAATATTTGTTATCTGGCGTTTTCAGCGAAGGCAGTAAGAGAGGTATGTCTTATAACCATATGGCTGAGTTGACCTCCTGGAATCCGGCCCAGCGCTTTGGTTTAAGGAACAAAGGCGACATCGCCGTCGGCTACGATGCCGACCTGGCCTTATTGGATCCCGACGAAACTTTCACTGTGCGGGCGGCCGACTCCAAGTCCGGGCAGGGATATACGCCATTTGAAGGACAGGAACTAACCGGCAAGGTGAAATACACCTTTCTACGGGGCCAGCAAAGTTATGCAAATGGGAATATCGTCGGCCCGGCCCGTGGACAATATTTGAAACGGCCGACGAATCCAGCAAATACTGATTAACTTACCCTGGGACCGCGGCCAGGATGGCCGCAAATAAGGAACAGGCAAGATGCCTGCGATCCCAGGGAGATTAGTAGACAGGAGTTATTCATAGGCACTTCCATGACCTTTCGAGTGAAGATCATATCGCCACTGGAAGCTAGCGAAGCCGACCTGGGCCGGCGACAGCGGCGTTATAGCCAGCAGGCAGGTCCCAACACCCAGGTGGTTATCGAGAATTTGCGTGGCGGTCCGGCCGCGCTCAATACATCCGGTGACGTGCTTGCCAGCGCGGCCGCTATCTACCAGCAAGGTCGCGATACAAGGCCTGATGATTACGATGCAATCCTCATCGACTGCGTTTTCGACCCGGCCGTCGAGGAGTTGCAAGAAGCAACCGGTCTACCCACTTTTGGCCCGACGCGGGTGACGCTACCACTTATCGAGTTGGTGTCATCCAATTTTTCCATCATCGCCCGGACAGAAAGACAGTGCGAGCTCCTGGCCGGGATTGTAACCAGATATGGATTTGGTAATTACCTATGCTCCTTGCGGGCCTTAAACATCAGTTACGAAGAGGCCAAGCAGCCCGAGATTTTTAACCGGATCATGTTGGATAGATTAGAGGAGGCTGTGGTGAGCGACGGCGCCCGGGCCATCATGTTCGGTTCCACCACCATGGCCCTAACCGACGACATGCGGGCCACAGCCCGAGGCGCGCCATTATTCATGCCCGGCATGGTCGCCCTGAAGGTGATGGAACGTTTATGGTTCGATGATTTATGGCCCAATTAATGTTTTTTGTAAGACGCGATGACGATTGGATCAGGGGTATTCCCTGCGTCTCCTTATCCCTGCGTCTCCGTGTCTCCGTGTCACAAATGACCCATGACCATTGATCGGGAATCGCCGATTCCTTTATATTATCAGTTGAAGGAATTACTGGCCGGCCGTATCACCAGCGATGAGTGGCAGCCTGGCGATATGCTGCCCACGGAAGAGCAGCTTCAAGAGCAATATGAATTGAGCCGAACGACGGTACGCCAGGCACTAAAGGAGCTGGAATTTGAGGGTAAGATCTCTCGCTACCGGGGCCGGGGTACCTTCGTCTCTAAGCCCAAGATCAGCCATAGTCCCGATCCTCATTTCAACCTCACGGCATACCTGACCCAGCAAGGAATGGAACCGGGCTGGCAAGTCCTTTCGGCCGGCTGGGTTCCGGCGACAGCCGAAGTAGCCGATCGGTTAGGTGTCAAAGCCGGTTCGCGCGTCTACCAGTTGCAGCGGTTGCGTATGGCCAATGACGAACCCATTGGCTATCACATCACCCATGTCATTCCGGCGTTGGGTGAGGCGATCGACGAAAACAGGCTGGATCAAGGGGGTTCCCTTGACTATCTGCACGGTCCCGGCCAATTGGAAGAAAGTTACGCCAACCGGACCATCGAAGCCATCCTTGCCTCGGATGAGACGGCCAAACTACTAGATGTTGTCAAAGGTAGCCCAATTCTTTTGATTCGGCGGCAAGTTTTCAACGCAGATGGCGTTCCGGTTGAAGATATGCGGGCCATGTATCGAGGTGATCGTTTCCAATATCGTGTCCGGCAATGGGAAGAGAAGTGATGCGCAATGCGTGATTTGCTCCTTGCGAATCACGATATTCGGATTACGTTTTATGCCTTACCAGGAAAAACTATGCCAATCGATCGGGATACCAATAACTGGACCTTCGAAACTGACGTAGCGGTCGTCGGCAGCGGTGGTTGTGGTTTGACGGCGGGAATAGCGGCTGCCCAGGGAGGTGCGGAGGCCGTCGTCTTTGAGAAACAGGTCCAACCGTGGAGCAATACCGCGCGGTCGGGCGGGATGATCCCGGCCGCCGGCACCCGTTTCCAAAAGGCGGCTGGTATTGAAGAAAGCCCCGAAGACCTGGCTGAGGATATCTTTCGCAAAAATCAATATACCTCCGATCGGACGACGACCCTGCACCTGGCTCGCACCGCGCCCCGGATGGTCGAATGGCTGGTCGACGATGTGGGTGTCGACCTGGTCTTCATCGACGATTTTAAATATCCAGGCCATCGCCAATTTCGCATGCATGCCCCGCCCAGCCGTACGGGAGGCGCGTTGGTAACCGATCTGAGGCGGGCTGTCGAAAAACATCCTATGGCCGAACTCATCACCGGTGCCTCAGGCGTCAACCTGATAGCCAACGGGAAAGACGAGGTGTTGGGTGTGGTCGTCGAGCATGGAACGCGGGTGGAAAGGGTGCGGGCCAAGAAGGTGATCCTGGCCTGCAACGGCTTTGCCGGTAATCCCGAAATGGTGGCCCGTTATTGCCCAGAGATGGTTGATGCCCTCTATTTCGGCGGAGAAGGCAACACTGGGGAGGGCATTCTATGGGGCATGGAATTAGGAGGAGCGGTGGCCTTCATGGATGCTTTCCAGGCCCATGCTTCGGTAGCCACGCCTCATGGCATCCTGATCACCTATGCCCTCATCATGGAAGGCGGTTTTCAGGTGAACGATCAGGGTCTTCGTTTTGGCGGTGAATCCAGTGGTTATTCTGAGCAGGCCTTAAATGTCCTGGTCCAACCCGGGGGTGTGGCCTGGGATATTTACGACCGGCGGCTGCACTTGTTAGGATTAAACTTTGACGATTATCGCCAGGCCATTGAAGCAGGGGCCATCACCCAAACGGAAACCATCGAAGAATTGGCGGCCGAGCTCCGGCTGCCCCCGGCTGCTCTGGCCCAAACATTGGCCGATTATCATCGCTGTGCTGATGGGCAGATGAGCGATCCCTTCGGCCGTCCCGATTGCCGGCGCCTGGAGGCGCCTTTTTATGGCGTCAAAGTCACCGGGGCGTTGTTCCATACCCAGGGCGGGCTCCAGGTAGATTTGGACGGACGGGTGTTGCGGAAAGACGGCACGGCCATTCCCAATCTATATGCTGGAGGGGGTGTCGCCGCCGGGATCAGCGGGCATGGTGCCGGGGGATATTTTTCTGGCAATGGCCTGCTGACGGCTATCGGTTATGGTATGTTGGCCGGCCGGCACGCGGCCCAGACAATTAAGGCAGAAGTAGATGAGTGATGGTTGTGGCTGAGACTGGTCACTTTGACGAGTTCCCGCACAAGCAGGGTCATGGGCGTAAGCTAACTGCCCGAGACTGGTGGATCATGGCTGCTTTAATGGTCGGCATCATGCTCTCGCCCTTAAACGTCATGTTTACGACGGTAGCCTTGCCCACCATGCGCGATTATTTCGGGGTTGACGTCGAACAGGCGACCTGGATTGGGACTGCCTATTTCATCCCGGCCGTGGCCCTAATGCCATTGCAAAGCCAGCTTGGCCGGCGCTGGGGAGTGCGCCGCGTCTATGGCCTGGGATTGTTAGTGCTGGCTGGCGGTGCGTTTTTATCAGTCCTGGCCCCAACATTTCAATGGTTGTTGGCCAGCCGAGTGGTACAGGGTATCGGTTGGTCGGCCCTCTATCCGTTGGCCCTCACTTTGATCAACAGGCAATTTCCGGCCGGCCGCCAGGGAGAGATGGTGGGGCTGTGGGAATCGTCCGTCGGTTTGACGACTATCATTGCCCCATTGATCGGCGGGGCGCTGGTACAATTTTTAGGCTGGCGATCTCTCTACGCTGTGATGGGCCTGTTCGCTGCCTCGGGTGTCCTATTGACCAGGTTAACCATGCCGGCCAGGGGCGCTACCGAAAGAAGCATAAAGTCTGACTGGATGAGTGTGTTGTTATTAACCCTGGCTCTTATTCTCTCGCTGTTAGGTATCACGCAACGCAACCCCATTCTTCTAGTCTTATCCATCCTCACCTGGTTGGGTTGGGCTTTCTTTACCCGACGCCTGGAAAACCCGTCCATGCCACCGGGCATCTTCGGTAACCGACGCTTTGTCACTGCCTCTTTGGCAGCCAACATCCGCATGCTGGTGGCCATTGCCACCTTGACTGCCCTGCCGCTCTTCTTTGAAGATGTTCAGGGGTTGAGTCCCTCTCTGGTAGGTTCACTGGTAGTCATTTATTCTTTGTTCTTATTTGTGGGTTCCTGGCCAGGTGGCCGTTGGAGCGACCGTTCAGGCGCAGCGGTGCCAGGGGCTGTGGGATTTGTGGCTATGATCGTCGGCGTCTTGATGTTACTTGGCCTGGATGAAAATCTGGTGGTCTGGTTCGTAGCTTTGGCCCTGGCCCTCCGTGGCTTGGGCGCCGGGCTAAGCCAGGCCCCATATGCTAAGGCGGCCACCGAAGCCGTTCCAGCGGAACAGACCCAGGCGGCAGCTGGCCTTTACGGCACTATCCGGTATAGCGGGCTGGCATTGGGCACAGCCCTGGTCGGTATTTTTTTACAGACGCGCCTGACCCATTACGATGCCCTCCAGGGCGGCGCCGATGCTTTGCTGGCCTACCGGGAGTTGTGGTTGCTCCTGGCAGCCATTCTCATTGTCGGACTTGGGGTTACTTTGATCATGGCCCGTAGCCGGCCAGACCGGCCTCTGGTAGAAGTTGTGGAAAATGGAAGAGCTTGATCAATTAGCCGAATTCGTCGCCACACTGACCTTCGACTCATTGCCCCCGGCCGTGGTCGAACGAGCCAAGTGGATCCTGCGCGATACGGTCGGCGTGATCGTCGGCGGAATGGCTGAAAAGGAAGTAGCAGCACTGGCTGGTTTTGCGGCACGAACGGCACCTGGTCCGGCAATCTTGTTAGGTCATGGCGGTCGCACCAAGGAAGGCTGGGCTGCCCTGGTGCACGGCACGGCCGGCACAACTCTAGAAATGGACGAAGGGCATGCCTTCGCCCGTGGCCATGCAGCGATTCATGCCGTCCCCCCTACCCTGGCCCAAGCCCACAATGCCAGTGGGCAGGAGGTGATGGCGGCGATGGTTGCCGGTTATGAGGTCGCCGCTCGATCGGGCGTGGCCACGCGCCTGCGACAGTCTGTTCATCCTTTCGGCGCCTGGGGCGTGCTAGGTGCTGCGGCCGTGGGCGCCTGGTTCAAGGGTTTTGAGGCAGACGATGTGGCTGGCACATTAGAATTGGCCGCCTCCTATGCCATCACGCCATCCTTTGAAACCGCCTACCAGGGAGCAACCGTGCGCAACACATACGCCGGGATGGTCAACCGCCTGGGGTTGCTGGCGGCCGATTTTTACGAACTTGGTTTTCGCGGACAGAGAGGCGGTTTGCAGACCTCTTTTGGCGAGATCCTGGGCCAGTCGTTTCACCCCGCGGCTTTGAGCGATGGCCTAGGCCAGCGCTACGAGATGATGCGTGGCTACTTCAAGCCGTATTCGGGTTGCCGCTATACCCATGCGGCCATCGATGCCGTTTTATCGTTGCAGGCCGATGAGGTGGTCGACATCGACGACCTGGCTTCCGTCGACGTCTTCACTTATGACATCGCCGCCCACTTAAGCGATCCGGCGCCCAAGACCCCATTAGCCGGCCGCTTTTCTACGCCTTACGTGGTGGCTGCTACCCTGGTCAACGGCAGCGCAGGCCCGGAGCTATTCGTCCCCGAGATGCTGGCCAATCACCAGGTACTGGACTTGGCCGCCCGGGTCAACGTCGGCGAGAATGTGGATTTCACAGCCATGACCCCGGCCCGGCGGCCGGCCCAGGTGATCTTGCACTTCAAAGATGGCCAACGACGAGAATGTACGGTGTACGGTAGCAAAGGCGATCCTGACCAACCGATGTCGGACGCTGAGTTAGAAGCCAAGTTTTATGGTTTATGTGAGCCGATCCTGGGACCCGAGCAAACCCGGCGGGCTTGGGAAGAGTTAGGGCGGATCGAGCAGTTAGAGGAGGTGCAAGGCACTTTAGAGATATTGGCACCGGTGCCAATGCATGTGGAAGTGCCTCGCAGCTGATGAAAGGAGGTGATTCATAAAACGAGAAAGATTTACTTATCGACCCTTGATACAGGTATTAGATCTCACCATATTAGGAGGAGAGTAAAATGACAAAAAACTTTACACTTTTTGTTTTACTGGCTGTAGTGATCTTGTTATTGGCCGCGTGCGCGGAAACGCCCACGCCAACCGTGGCTCCAGCCGAAGAACCAACCGAGGCTCCAGCCGAAGAACCAACGGAAGAGCCAATGGAAGAACCAACCGAAGAACCGGTGGAAGAACCAACCGAAGAACCGATGGAAGAGCCAACGGAAGAACCAACCGAAGAACCGGCCGGCCCCATCTTTATCGGCGGCATCCATCCGTTAACCGGTGGTCTGGCGGCCGATGGCATACAAATGGATAACGCTATCCAGATGGCCATTGACGAAATCAACGAAGCTGGTGGCGCCCTGGAAGGTCAAGAATTCGCATATCTAGGCGCTGATTCAACCGGCACCGCCGAAGTGGGCCAGACAGAAGCAGAACGGCTCATCGGCGAAGGTGCAGTGGCCCTCATCTGCTGTTTCCAGTCCGCGGTGACCAGCAATGTGGCTGCCATCGCCGAGCGTGATGGTGTACCATTAGTGATCGACGTCGCTGTGGCCGATGCCATCCTGGACCAGGGTTATGCCTATACCTTCCGCTTGCAGCCTAATGCCACTTCCATGGGTGTGAACGGGGCCCGATTCCTAAGCGAATTGGCCGAAGCCTCGGGCGAGGAGATTACTTCCGTTGTTTATCTCTTTGAAGGCACGACTGGTTTTGGCGATAGCGTTCGCGAAGCATTTGTGGCAGAAGCGGCAAATCTGGGCATAGAGGTCCTGGATGAACTTGGTTATGCGCCATTTGAGGTTACCGATTTGACGACCGAAATGACGCGCATCAACTCTTTGGCACCGGATGCACTGGTTGTGACCGGTTATTACAATGATGGCTTGTTGGCAGCGCGCAATGCCGAAGAAGTTGGCCTGGACGTGAAAGCGGTTTATGGTATCGCCCAGGGTACATACGACGTGCCGCAATTTGTGGACGATGCTGGCGATCTGGCCGAGTGCTTCTATGACAGCAACTATCACTGGGATGCTTCCGACCCGGCGGCCCAGGAGGTGCGTGACAGGTTCGAGAGCCTTTACGGCGAAGAGATGCGAACTTCGGCCGTCCTGGCTTACCAGGCCATGTACATCATCGCCGATGCGGTCGAGAGGGCTGGTTCGGCCGATACGGCGGCCATTCGCGACGCCCTGGCCGAGACCAACTATGCCGACCACATACTACCCTATTCTGGTCCTATCACCTTCGACGATACTGGCGAGACCGAAGTAGCCTCGCCAGTCGTCATGCAGGTGCAAGATGGGCAGATCGTTCAAGTTTGGCCGACCGATCTGGCCGAGACAGAACCGATATTCCCCTGTGTTTCCTGGGGTGAATAGGTTTTATCCTGTGAGTTTCATGGCTGGCTTCGTCCGGTCAAATCTACAGGATCTGAGTGTCTGTTCGTTAAGTACGTGATTAACCCCGTAGGTCCCGGCATCGGCTATTGCCAGAGGCGAGAACCTACACCTTGACCTACGGGGTTTCATGCTGGAGAACCATCGTGGGAACAAGCCGTCAAAGAAGGTGGGTCCTTGTCGGGGCAGTTATGGCTGTCGCCCTTCTCGTATTAGCTGTCCTGAATCAAGGCTGGATCGTCGACTGGATAGATCAGAATGGCGTCGTGCTGCGGCAGGCTATCGTGACCGGCTTCCTCATCGGCGGCGTGTTTGGTTTGGTGGCCATGGGCTTGACGCTGATCTTTGGCGTCCTCGACATCATCAACTTCGCCCATGGGGCGTTGCTGACCATCGGCATGTACATCACCTTTGTGCTATTCGACAGGTTTGGCATCGATCCTTACCTGGCCATTCTGATCACCGTGCCTGTACTATTCTTGCTGGGTGCCATCATCCAACGCACCATCATCCACCCGGCTCGCAATGCCCCAGCCCACAACCAGTTGTTATTGACCTTAGGCCTGGCATTGTTTATCGAAAACCTGATGCTGGTCCTATTCACGGCAACGCCCCGCTCCATTCGTTTAGACTACGGCCGGGGGCTGACCCAGGTCGGCCCGCTGGCCATCGACTTCCCCATCCGCATCGCTGGCACGACCATCACCCTGACCAAGCTGGCAGCTTTCATCTTCGCCGTGGTCTTGACCGCTTTGTTATATCTGCTCTTGCAGAGAACTACCCTGGGCAAAGCCATACGGGCAACCGCTCAAAACAAAGAAGGCGCCCGGCTGGTGGGGATCAGCACCGACCGTATCAGCCTGGTCACCTTTGGTCTGGGAGTGGCCTGCGTTGGTGCTGCGGCCGCCCTGGTTTTACCCTTCCTAGCGGTGGATCCGCTGGTCGGTAATACCTTCAACATCACTGCCTTTGTCATCGTCGTACTCGGCGGTATGGGCAGCATTCCTGGCGCTCTTCTGGGTGGGCTAATCATCGGCCTCACCCAAGAGCTCGGCGTCGTCTTCGCCCCCAGCTCGACGAAATTGATCGGCGTCTTTCTGGTCTTTATTCTGGTTTTGCTTTTAAGGCCCCAGGGGCTGTTAGGGAAAAAGGAATGAACCGCCTTCGCCGTATTCCTAGCGATAACATTGCCGATTACATCGCCGCCGCCGCCTTCCTGGTCGTCCTCAGCCTGTTGCCCTTTTTTCTGGACAGGTTTCTGCTGAGCCTGGCACTGCTGATCTTGTTCTGGGCCTATCTGGGCAATGCCTGGAACATCATGGGCGGTTACACCGGGCTTTTCTCCTTTGGCCATGCCATGTTTTATGGCATTGGTGCCTATACCTCGACAGTATTACTGGTCGACTATGCCCTCAGTCCTTGGGTGGGTATGCTGGCCGGAGCGCTGATAGCCGGGTTATTTGGTGCTTTTGTGGGTTACCTTTTGTCCCGATTTGGCGTTCGCGGACATTTCTTCGCCTTGGGAACATTCGCCATCGCCGAGATGGTGCGCCTCCTCGCTACCGAGCTCGAATTCATCAACACTTCCATTGGCATCCACATCCCCCTGGTGCGCGGGGATTCCTGGATCCGCCTGCAGTTCGAAGAGACCTTTGCCAATTATTATTACGTCATCTTGATCTTATTTATCATCGGTCAGATCATCACTATCACCATTGTGCGCAATAAACTGGGTTACTATTTCCAGGCCATTCGTGAGGATGAGGAGGCGGCCGCTGCCCTTGGCGTAAATGTCTTACGCTATAAGGTGATCTCGGTAGCCATCAGTGCCGCCCTGACGGCTATCGGCGGCAGTTTCTTCGCTCAGTATTTCTTGTTTATCGACCCGACCATTGTCTTTGGCGTCGCCGTATCGGTCCAGATCCTGCTCAGGCCGATCGTGGGTGGAGTGGGCACGATTTGGGGTCCCTTTGTCGGGGCACTATTGCTCACGCCACTGGCCGAGCTGACCCGAAGGGTCGTTCGCACCCCCCCAACCTTCCTGGACTTCATCGAGGGCCGGGCTGGGGTAGACGTGATGCTCTTTGGCGCCATACTCATCATCGTCGTCTTGTTCATGCCCGACGGATTGGTAGGGGCAGGGAAACGGTTGTGGTCACGGGTAAGGAAAGGACATGGCAGCGTTGCTCAACCTCAAGGGACTGACTAAACAGTTTGGCGGCTTGACCGCCGTCCATGATGTCAGCCTCGACCTTAACCAGGAAGAGATCCTGGGCCTCATCGGCCCCAACGGGGCCGGTAAAACGACCCTGTTCAATATGATCAGTGGCACGTATCTGCCCACAGAAGGTCGCATCTACTTTGAAGGCCAGGACATCACCACTTTCCCATCGCACGAAATTGCCTGCTTGGGCATCGCTCGCACCTTCCAGATCGCCAAACCGTTCGCCAGATTATCGGTGGTCGACAACGTCAAGGTGGGATCTTTTCTCCACACAAAGGGAACTGGGCCGGCCAGAGACAAGGCCCGGCAGGTTGTGGAATTCGTCGGTTTAGGTCCTTATGCCGATCGGCCTGCGCAAACTCTGACCACTTCCGGGCGTAAGCGACTCGAATTAGCCAGGGCGCTGGCCACAGAACCCAAGTTGCTGTTGCTGGATGAGGTGATGGCTGGCCTGACGCCCACGGAAAGCGCCGGCATCGTCAACTTGATCCGGCATATCCGCGAAGCCGGGATCACCATCCTGGTCATCGAGCACGTCATGAAAGCCATCATGACCCTGTCGGATCGGGTGGCCGTGCTTCATCATGGCGAGCTGATCGCCATTGATCCGCCCCAGGAAGTTTCTCGAGACGAGCGGGTCATAGAGGCTTACCTGGGTGAGGAGTTTCAAATTGCTGAAGCTTGAGAATCTGACCGTCGGTTACGAAGATCTGATCGTCCTACGGCAAATTTCCTTAGAGGTCGACCACGGCCAGATCGTGGCCCTGATTGGGGCCAATGGTGCTGGTAAGACCACGACGTTGAAGACCATTTCCGGCTTGCTGCGGGCGCGGAAAGGCCAGATTACCTTTGAAGGGAAACCGGTCCATACCTGGTCATCCCACAAGATCGTCGGAGCCGGTCTGATCCAGGTGCCGGAGGGCCGGCACCTGTTCCGGGACATGACGGTCTTAGAAAACCTGGAACTAGGCGCTTATCGCCGTGGGAAAAGGGATCGGAAGCAGATGTTAGCCCGTGTTTTCGATTTTTTTCCCAAGCTGGCTGAACGAAAGAGCCAGCGAGCTGGCACGTTAAGCGGTGGCGAACGCCAGATGCTGGCCATCGGCCGGGCTCTGATGGCTCAACCGCGATTGTTGATGCTCGACGAGCCATCGCTAGGTTTGGCCCCCCTGATCGTCCGCGACATCTTCCGGATCATCCAGGAGGTTCGGGATGCCGGAACGACGATCTTGATCGTCGAACAGAACGCCGTCCAAACCTTGGGCATGGCTGACTGGGGTTATGTCCTGGAGAACGGTGAGATCGTGCTGGGGGGCACGGGCTCCGAGTTGCTGGAGAACGAACAGATCCGGTCGGCGTATCTGGGGTTATGAACTGGGGGTTGGCGGATAGGGGCTGGGGGCTCGTAGTTCGGAGAGAATGGTGGGTTGAGGATTATGAACGGAAAAGATGCTGAAGCTTTGGTGAAACGTTTTTTGCGGGCCATGGAGGGGCGGGATTTGGAAACAGCCGAGGCGCTGATGGCCCCTGGGGCTAGGATCACCTTTCCAGGCAATAAGGTCTTTTCCAGCCAGAGGGAAATGGTCGAGACCAGTCGTGGCCGTTACCAGTGGGTCAAAAAAACCTTCGATCAGGTCGATGCTTTTGCCGTAGACGATGGTCAGGTCGTCTATGTGATGGGCACTTTGTATGGCGTCAACCGCCATGGCGTATCCTTTTCAGACGTTCGCTACATCGATCGTTTCCTGCTGAAAGATGGGCACATCGTCCAACAAGATGTATGGAACGATCTGGCCGAATCCGGCGTGCTGGAACAGATGGGGCAAAATCATTAACAATCAGCCCCTCGCCAGAGCAAGTGCGACATCGCCGGCGCATTTTAACGGTGGTCTCGTTCATGAAGCACCATCCTCACCAGGCGTTATTCAACATTATACAGGAAATGCGCTACGTATTTGGATTTGGTCGAAATAGACTGGTCCAGTTTTTTCTAAGCAGCCTAATAGAAACTACGATTATGAAACTGGACCATTTTCTGCTGGAATCGCACAATCGCCCATATTCTTTACGTATTTCGTAGTTAAATCATTGACATGAGTACGAAATC